>Ga0187862_10000915_pt1 | contig 32629 bp, 23 predicted proteins | sample June2016WEW_10_1_FD_133003 | JGI IMG/M metagenome (GOLD analysis project Ga0187862, IMG submission 133003) | Peatland microbial communities from SPRUCE experiment site at the Marcell Experimental Forest, Minnesota, USA - June2016WEW_10_150 | ecosystem: Environmental > Terrestrial > Soil >...
AAGTATGCCAAGCAGCGCAAGGCATTCGGCTCGACGATTTCCGAGTTCGGCGCGATTCAACACAAGCTGGCGGAAATGGCGATCCGGATTTTTGTGGCCGAGTCGATGGCCTGGCGCGTGGTCGGGCTGATTGAGAATCAAATGCACGGCGCATCCCGAGAGCCAGGCAGCGCTTCCGCGGGCAGTTCTCAAGAGTTGAAGGCTATCGAGGAGTTTGCGGCGGAGTGCTCGATGGTCAAGGTCTACGCCGCCGAGATGTTGGACTACGTGGTCGATGAAGGAGTTCAGATCCACGGCGGCTATGGATACCATCACGACTATGCGGTGGAGCGCGCCTATCGCGATTCGCGGATTAACCGTCTGTTTGAGGGGACCAGCGAAATCAACCGGTTGGTGATCACGGGCATGCCGTTGAAGCGCGCGGCCCGGGGACAACTACCTCTGCTCGAGGTCGCCCGCGCGGTCCTGCAGCAGGCCGAGCCGCAACTTGCGAACGCAGCTCGCGAATCCACCGACGCGGAGCTGAGCCTGGTCCACAACGCAAAGCACATCTTCCTGCTGACGCTGGGAGTCGCACACGAGAAGTACGGCGCGACGCTCGAACAACAGCAGGAGATCATCATGAACCTGTCCGACATCATCATGGAAGTGTTTGCGATGGAGTCGAGCCTGCTGCGCAGCCGGAAACTAGCAGCGGCCGGTGGCGGAGTGAATGCGAAGGATGCCTGCGCCGTATATTTACGCGATGCCATCGCCCGGGTCGAACTCTCGTCGAGAACGGTGCTGAGCGCCTGCACCCAGGGCGACGAACTGCGGCGAAATCTCTCCCGTGTGCGCGAGTATGCGAGTCACGATCCCGTGAATGCGATCGCACTGCGGCGCCAAATTGCGGGGCGGTTGCTGGCGAGTGAATGTTATACGGTCTGAGGGGATTCGCAAGGAAGGAGGCGGCATGGTACTCACCAATCACAAGTTTCTGCTGGCTGCGCGTCCGGTAGGAATGCCGAAGCGCAGCGACTGGACTTATGCGGAAGAACCGCTCGCGGAGCCGAAGGAAGGCGAACTGCTGGTCCAGGTGTTGTATATCTCGCTCGATCCGGCGATGCGCGGCTGGATGAATGACGCGCGCTCGTACACACCGCCAGTGGGCATCGGAGAATTAATGCGGGCACTGGGGGTGGGGGTCGTGACTGCATCGCGTAACCCGCGCTTCGCTGTGGGCGATCAGGTTTCCGGAGTGTTCGGAGTGCAGGAGTACGCCGTGACCGACGGCCGGGGAGTAACAAAAATCGACGCGAGAATTGTTCCTCTGCCAAAGTATCTCAGCGTGCTCGGCATGCCGGGCATGACCGCGTATTTCGGTCTTCTCGACACCGGCCAGCCGAAGCCGGGGGAGATGGTGGTGGTCTCGGCGGCAGCCGGAGCCGTGGGTGCGCTGGTGGGGCAGATCGCCAAGATCAAGAACTGCCATGTCGTAGGTATCGCAGGAGGAGCGGAGAAATGCCGCTACATCGTGCAGGAGCTGGGCTTCGACGCGGCCATTGACTACAAGTCCACATCCGAAGACGTAAAGCAGTCTCTTCGAAAGCATTGCCCGGAGGGCATTGACGTCTACTTTGACAACGTGGGTGGTGCAATCCTGGACGCTGCGCTGGCGAACCTGGCGCGGGGCGCCCGGATTGTGATCTGTGGGGCGATTTCGCAATATAACAATATCGGCCCGGTTACGGGACCCAGCAACTACATGTCCCTGCTGGTGAATCGGGCAACCATGAAGGGCATGATGGTGTTTGACTACGCCGATCGCTACCCGCAAGCCGGAGCGGAAATGGGGGGATGGATGGCTGCGGGCAAGTTGAAATCGCGCGAGGATATTGTGGAAGGGCTCGCAACCTTTCCCGAAACTCTGCTCAAGCTTTTCAAGAGCGAGAACTCAGGGAAGCTCATCCTGAAAGTGGGCTAGGTTGACCAAAGGAGAACCTCTGAAGCCATTCATTGAGAATCAAGGGGCACAGATTTACTGGGACGAACAGGGACAAGGTTCACCCGTGCTGCTGATCATGGGCCTCGGCTATACGTCGGTCATGTGGCATCGCACACGACCGGTGCTGGCGCAAAAGTATCGTACGATAGCGTTCGACAATCGCGGTGTGGGACGGAGCGACGTCCCTCCCGGGCCTTATTCGATTGCGATCATGGCATCGGACGCGGCCGCGGTCCTGGATGCCGCCGGCGTTGCCCGCGCCCACGTTTTCGGCGTTTCCATGGGCGGCATGATTGCGCAGGAGTTCGCGCTGCAATATCCGGCGAGGACGCGCTCGTTGATTCTGGGGTGCACCGCCGCCGGCGGACCCTCGGCGGTGCGCGCGGAGTCCAAGGTCGCCGACGTGCTGATGGCACGCGGCATGACGCTGGAACAGGCGCGGGAAGCCATCCTTCCCTACATCTACGACGTGGCCACGCCGCCAGAGAAGATCGAGGAAGATGTCAGCCTGCGTCGTAACTGGCTCCCCTCCCTAGAAGGCTACATGGCACAACTGCTTGGGATTCTGGCATGGGAGAGTTACAGCCGAATCGCTCAGATCACGGCGCCGACGCTGGTCATCCATGGAAAGTCGGATGCGCTGGTGCCGCCCGGTAATGGGGAGTTGATCGCGAAGCGGATTCCGGGCGCAAAACTCGTCCTGCTCGAGCAAGCGAGTCACTTGTTTCTCACCGACCAGACCGAAAAGGCACACCAGGAAATACTCGAATTTCTTTCGTCGCATGTTAGTGGAGAGCCGGGTCCGCGAGCCGGAAACTGATAACCAATTTTCCGGGATGAAAACGATCCTAAGCCGGCATTCGCAGCAGGCATATATCATCATCAAACAAATTCATTTGATGAATTTCACAAAGGCGGGTACGCTCGCGCCCATCGTGAAGATGCGGCGCTCTGAGAAGGCACGAGCGAAGGGAGTTGTTTGTTCTCATTCAGCAAACGCTGCAAACCAACACTATCGATACGCCACAGTTCGACAATCTGCCGAATATCAATTTGAGCTGCACTCGGGCTATCTACCGCTGATTTGTGAGCCAGCCAGAGTCGAAATGAAGTATTATCTGCCGGTCAAATGGGGGGACGTTATGAGGAACGTAGGGGGATGGGCCCGCTCATGCGGATTCAGTTTTGCGTGCCTGCTGGTACTGTTGGGAATGCTGAGTGCCGCGCACGCTCAAGGCGTAGGCGCGGCTGCTGGCATCAAAGGGACTGTGACGGACGCATCCGGCGGTGTTATGCCAAAGGCCAGCGTGGTTGCGGAAGATGCGGAAAAGGGGATCCGGCGTAGCACCATTACCGACAGCAGTGGCGAGTATAGGTTCACGGGGCTGCCGCCAGCCGCCTACAACGTGACGGTAGAGCTCGCTGGTTTTCAAACCGAGATCCAAAAGGGCCTGACGGTCACCGTGGGACAGACAGCGGTTCTCGATTTCCACCTGAAAGTGGCGTCGAGGAAGGAGACCGTCGAAGTTTCGGCCGAGCCGCCCGCCGTAGACACGGAAAGATCAAGCCAAGCGGACACCCTGACCGAAACCTATATCGAGGATCTCCCGATTGACCGCCGCGACTACCTGACCTTCACTTTGCTGGTGCCCGGCGTTTCCAATTCCACCCGGCTGGCGGACGACACCAGCTATCGCGTCAAGCAGACGCCCACCAGCGGACTTTCCTTCTACGGCAGCAACGGCCGGGGCAACAGCGTGACCGTCGACGGAGGTGAAGCCAACGACGACGAGGGTGGCGTGCGCCTGACCTTAAGCCAGGACGCGGTGCAGGAATTCCAAATCAACCGCAGCAACTATAGCGCTGAGATGGGCGGGGCCAGCGGCGCCACCATTAACATTGTTTCGAAATCCGGCACCGACAACGTGCACGGCAGCCTCTACGGCTTTTTCCGCAATGATGCCATGGATGCCCGCGACCCGTTCGCCTTCAGTTCGGCTCTGGCGCCAGATCCGACCTACGCTAATTTCAATACGACTTCTACCGGCGATCCGATCAAGAATTCGCTCAGCCGCCAGCAGTACGGCGGCGCCATCGGCTTCCCCATCCAGAAAGACAAAACTTTTCTCTATGGTTCTTTCGAAGGGCTGCGGCAGAATTCAGAGAATTCAGTTCCCCTGTTGACCGACAGTTCGATCTTCGCCGGACCCTCCATAGCTGGAACAACCACCTTTCTGCAGAGCGATCCAAGGTTCGAGCAGCAGAACATTATCCAGCAGCTGTATAACTCAGAAGGCGGGAACGTAACTTGCCTTGCGGTGCAGGGACCCGTCTCTCCGCAATTGTGCGCAGAAGAACTCCAGGCTGGCTTGGCGGTCGCCCCTAACAGCGGCTTGAGCGCGTATCAGGGCGCGCTGAACGATTTTCTCGTGAGCCAGTTTGAAAATAACGGCGGAGTGTTTCCGTACGACACGCGGCAGTACCTGGGATCGGCACGTCTAGACCACCGTTTCAGCGATAAGGACCAGACCTTCCTGCGCTACAACTACGGCCATGACTTGGAGGAGTCTCCCGACGTGCAGTCTTTGACCGCCTACTCGCGGGGCAGTTCGATCCATGCGTATAACGATACGCTGCTGGGCGCCTGGTTCCACTTGTTCAGCCCGACCACTCAGAATGAAGCCCGGGTACAGTGGAGTTATAACCACACTAACGTGATTCCAAACGAGGCCGCTGAAGTAGGACTTGACCTCCCTGGTTTCGCGAGTTTCGGAACCAACATCTTTCTGCCCCAGCACGAGATCCTGCGCCGCTATGAGTTCGCGGACAACCTCACTTTAACCCGCGGCCACCATACCATGCGCTTCGGCGGGACAGAGCTTATCCGTGGCAATCACACCGACACCGCCATCTTTCTGCCCGGCCGCTTTGAATTCGGGCCATTGCCCGGAGGTCTGCTCAGCCCGTGTCTGGCTCCAAGCAATCCCTTATGCCCCGGCGTAACCACGCCAGGGACCGCTCTCAATTCGCTGCAGAATGCCTCGTTGGGGCTCCCTATATTCCTGCAAGACGGATTCGGCAATGCTGCCTACAGCAGAAACAGACCGTACACTGCCCTCTTTTGGCAGGACGCCTGGGCAATTGCATCAAATTTCACTCTTACCTATGGCGTCCGCTATGAACTGGACTCGCAATACGCTCCATTGAATACCCCCAAGCATAATTTCGCCCCCCGCGTTTCGTTCGCGTGGGACCCGTTCAGGGACCACAAGACCGTGATCCGAGGGGGATACGGGATATTCTATGCACAGATTTACGACGTCGTTCCCGGTGTGGATTGGGCGCTGGGAGTTTTGAACAAGAATGACACTGGAGTCGAGAACCAGGGCGTAAGCGGCCCCGGCAGTCAGATCGCGAACCTGATTGGCACTTGCGGGCTTTACTTTCCTGCCGCCGGCGTCAACGTCCCCGGCAACGGCTCCAGCCCTTGCAACCGAAAGATAGGAATTTATGTCGATCCGATCACAGTCAATTCGCCTGCGGTTTTCGAGAATCTGTTTCTTGGAGGAGAGATTGGTTGCACTACGCCGCTCGCCGGAAATTATGCTTGCATCACCCCGGCTGACTTGACTGCGGCCTCGAGCGGCGTCATCTCTCCCACGAATAGCGGCCAGATTCCCGGCCTCAGTGTATTATTCACCAACCAACCTAACTACAAGAGCCCTTACTCGCAACAAGCTGAGGTTGGCATTGAGCGGCAGGTGGCTGCTGGCCTGTCAGTTTCCTTGAGCTATATCTACTCTCACACCGTCCACCTCCCGGTTGCGATTGATACAAATCTGGAGGATCCGGGATTTGTCTCCCTGCCCCTGGCCAACGGAGGGACGGCTAGATACCGGGATTGGAACACAAGTACATCTACCGATCCTGCCGACTTGGTCGACCCGGCCATTACCACGCCATGCGAGACGAACCCAGGCGCCTGTTTCTACAACCCGCTCCTTATCCAGAACAACCAATACACTTCGGCAGGGTCCGCTCTTTACCAGGGCGGCATTCTGGAAGTCAAGAAGCAGTTCAATAAGGGCGTCGCGGTAATGGGAAGTTACACCTACAGCAAAGCCTATGACACAACCACGGATTACAACAGCGACTATGGCCCGCAGGATAACCTGAACCTGGCCGGGGAGCATTCGCTTTCCAATTTCGATCAGCGGAACAAGTTGGTGATCGCGGGTGTTTTCGGCAGCCCCTGGGAGAAAGGTATCCTCTCCGGCTTCGAAGTAGCTCCAATTTTTAATTACAACAGTGGGCATCCTTTCAATTTGCTGAGTGGAGAAGCCACTAATGGTGACAATCACCCCACCAATGGCCGCCCCATAGGAGCCGCTCGTAACACGGGTCTTGGTCCAGATTACATTGATTTCGACGCCCGCTTAGGCTGGCACCACAAAGTAGGTGAGAAAGCCACTCTGCAAATCACGGCGGAAGGGTTCAACATCGCAAACCGGACCAACTATGCCAGTGTGAACAACGAAGTGAGCCCACTCTTCGGGTTTGCACCAACGTTCACGACATTCAACGTACATGGAACGCCGGGTAATCCCAGCCAACCGCTGAGCTTCACCTCCGATTTCCCGAAACGTGAAATTCAGCTCGGGCTGCGCCTGACGTTCTAGCCCCGATGGTCTGGCTTTGACCGCTTCGCCAGCGGTCAGGGCGAGACGACGGCCTTAGGTTTGTATTTCTTCAGTTCCAGCTTGGCGATCAAGGCCCGATGCACCTCGTCGGGCCCGTCCGCGATGCGCAGCGTGCGGATCGTCGCAAACAGCTCAGCCAGAGGAAAATCGGGGGAAACGCCCGCGCCTCCGTGCATTTGAATCGCCTGATCGATAATCTCCAGGGCAATGTTGGGAACGGCGACTTTAATCTGGGAGATCTCACTGCGGGCGCCTTTGGTCCCGACTTCATCGAGCATCCAGGCAGCCTTGAGGGTGAGAAGACGGGCTTGCTCCAGCATGATGCGAGCGTTGGCAATGACATCGGCGTTGGCGCCCAGTTCGGCCAGAGGTTTGCCGAAGGCCACGCGATGGAGCGAGCGGCGGCACAAAAGTTCAAGCGCGCGTTCGGCCGCTCCCAGTGTGCGCATGCAGTGATGAATGCGACCGGGGCCAAGCCGTCCCTGCGCGATTTCGAAACCGCGGCCCGGTCCCGCGATGATGTGGTCGAGCGGCACCCGGACATTCGTGAAGCTAACCTCGCCGTGACCGAAGGGCGAGTCATAGGATCCAAACACGGACACCATGCGCTCGATCTTCACGCCGGGAGTGTCAAGCGGTACCAGAACCATCGAATGACGCTGGTACTTCGAGGCGGAGCGATCGGTGATACCCATGAAGATGAGCAGCCGGCAATGGGGATGGCCGACTCCGGAACTCCACCATTTCCGGCCGTTGAGGACTACGTGATCCCCCTCGATGAGGGCCGTGGCTTGTATGTTCGTGGCATCCGAAGAGGCCACGTCGGGCTCCGTCATGCAGAACGCGGAACGAATCTCGCCGGCTAGCAACGGCGTGAGCCACTGTAACTTTTGCGCTGCCGAACCATATTTCACCAGCACTTCCATATTGCCGGTGTCAGGTGCGTTGCAGTTGAAAACCTCGGGGGCAATCGAGGAGCGCCCGGTGATTTCCGCCAGGGGCGCATATTCCACATTGGAGAGGCCAGCGCCATACTCCCCGTCGGGGAGGAACAAGTTCCAGAGGCCGGCCGCCCGCGCCTTGGCCTTCAACGTCTCCATAACCGGAGGCTGCTTCCAGACGCGCCAGTCGGGAAGGTTCTGCAATTGCGCAAAATACTCAGGCTCCGCCGGCACGACGTGCTCTTGCATGAACGTCGAAAGGCGCTGGATATAGCTCTTGGCTCTTGGTGACAGAGAAAAGTCCATTGATTGATAAACGACAAACGATAAACGCTAGGCGCGAAGCGCCGGCCCCGCCGGCATCCTAGCCTAGCCATTTCAGCAGAATTCTCCTAATGAATCCTGTGAATCCTGTAATATATGCGGCGTGCATTTAAGTCAGGTCGACCTGAACCTGTTCGTGGTGCTGGAAGCCGTCTATCGCGAGGGCAACCTCACTCGCGCCGGCCAGCAACTGAACCTCACCCAGCCCGCGATCAGCCATGCGCTGAAGAGACTGCGCGACCTTCTGCAGGACCCGTTGTTCGTCCGCCAAGGGCCGCACATGGTACCGACACCGTTCACGCGGAACATGATTGAGCAAGTCCGGCAGGCGTTGCAAATCCTGGAAGCGAACCTCAGCCAAAGTCGTAATTTTGTTCCCGAACATACGCGCCGGAATTTTCATTTGTCTTTGTGGGAGTATGCCGAAGCACTGATTCTTCCATCCCTGATGCGACGCCTGACGAATGCCGCCCCGGGAATGTCGATCACAACGTCGCGGGTCAAGCGCCGAGACTTGGAGACCGAACTGGCAAGTGGCTCGGTCGACTTGGCCATCGACATCCCCATGACGATGAGCGATCGCATTCGGCATAAGTGGCTTCTGAATGAACCATTCGTGGTCATCGCCCGACACGATCACCCGGCGATCACGGACAAACTTGACTTGGATACTTATCTGGCGCAGCGCCATATTCAGGTCTCCTCGCGGCGCCACGGTCCTAGCTTGATTGACATCGAACTTAGCCGGCGGGGGCTTCATCGGCAGGTGTTTCTGCGCAGCCAACACAACCTCACCGCCTGCATGGTGGTGAGTAAGACGGACATGCTGCTAACCTTGCCGGAGCCCCATGCACAACTACTGAACATGGGTATGGCAAACCCGGGTCCGATGAATCGGGTGTATCCCTTCCCGCTCCCAGCGCCCCGTCTCGAGGCCCACCTGTACTGGCACGAGAGTGTCGAGAATGATCCGGCAAACCGCTGGCTGCGCGAAGAAATCGAAAAGGTTTTGGCCCTGGAACCCCGAGTGCCGGCCGCGCCGCGCAAGCCCGCTAGGGAGCCGCGCCGAGGCCGACTCGAAGGTGGAATTCCGCGGGACTCGGTCCGGCTGCGTGGGTGAGGGCAACCTGCCCCCACGTGATCTCCCCCTAGGACTGAAACGATGCGACCGCGGCAGGCAGGTTTTCGTAGATCTCAAATAATGTCAGCAGCCCCACGAGTTTAAATGATTGCATCGTAAACTTTGACGGGCTCAGAAGTTTGAGCGAGCCGCCGCACTGCTTGAATGAAGTCAGCGTCTTCACCAGCAGACCGATCCCGCTTGAATCCACCATGGGGACTTCGCTCAGGTCGAGGATGACGGAATGGTCTCCGGCGGCGACCAGATCCTCGAACGTGCCCCGCAACTGATCAACCGCATTGCCGAGTGACAAGCGTCCGCGAAGCTTGATTACTTTTACATCTCCCTGGGTTCGAAGCTCGAGGTCCACCCATTCCCCCTGACCCGCGCCGAGGCGTTTGCGCTCGAAGCGCTTAACTACGTTGACACCCTTACTACTGTTTGCTAGAGTACGCGCTCACGTTAGTGGAACCTCGCGGAATTTGCAAGAGTGACCAGACGGGCCTTCCGCGCATTGCTGTGTAGGGCGTACCGCATGGCCATCCAGACTTCGGGTTTGGTGATTGACATTGTCGCGTTTTCCACCCGGCTGCTGGAAGAACAGGAAGTCTCCTCCCGAGCACGCGTCACTGTACGCGCCATCGCCGACCTGCTTCCGGGCATCGCGGCCAACCTCTACCTGCTGACCGCGGGAGAGGATGGACAAGCATGGGTGCCCCAAGCCACGTTGGGTGAGGCGCCGGTACACGACTCCTCCGTACCCGCTGACCAAGGAGCGCTGGGAACGTTGGCAACGATCGCGGCGGAACCTGAACCAGTCTTGTTCTCCGGGCAGCAATTGACCCGCGAAGAATACTCCCATTTGAACGTGAGGCGTACGGTGAAGTCCCTGAGCTATCTGCCTCTGATCGTAAAGGATGGCCTGATCGGGGCGATAGAGATCCTCACCTTTGACGCTGAACTGAGTGCCGACGCGCTCCACTCACTCGTCCCTTTGTCGCAGATTTCGGCCAGCGCGCTGGTGGCCGCCCTCGCTTACGAGGAAGAGCGGCATAACTCGCTGACGTCGATCAGCCGTCTCGCCCAGCTCTACGATCTCGAAAAAGTCTTCGGGTCAACGCTGGAGATGGACCAGCTCGTGCCCATCATTGGCAGCAAGTTTCGCGAGGTGCTCGAGTGCCAGGGAGTGAATGTCTGGCTGGTGCAACCGGATGAATCGCTCCTGCTGATGCACCAAGCTGGGCTTGACCCGACCGTCTCCGAAAATACAACGCAACGATCCGGCCAAGGTTTGGCCGGGGACGTATCGGACGCCGGTGAGGCTGTTCTCATCGCTTCCGGAACCGACGAACGCCTGATCCAGCGCAACGCCGGCGTGGAAGAGGGAGTGATCTTCTCCATGATGGTTGTCCCACTGCTCGACGCGGGACAACTGGTCGGCGTGGTGGAAGCCGTCAACAAAACGAACGGCACACCATTCGACGATGACGACCTGTTCGCGCTCACCAGCTTGAACGACACCGCCGTCGGCGCCCTGCACAATGCCAGTCTCCTGATGGCCGAACGCAAGGTCGAGGTGCTCGAAGCTCTGGTCAAAACCAGTGCCGAAATTACTTCAACGCTTGATCTCGATCGGGTGCTGCAGGCAGTGGTGAACGGTCCGGCGAGCGTGGTTCCTTACGAAAGGGCTGCCATCGCTCTGGATCAGCGCGGGCGCACGCAATTGCGAGCGGTCTCAGGCAATCTGGAGTTTGACCCGGAGGAGCCGTCGATCCGCGCTCTGAGTCAGATTCTGCAATGGGCCTCGCTCTTAAGAGAATCTGAATTGGTGACGCAACACGGAGAAGAAGTCTCCGCCGATCGAGAGGAGACCAGGGCGAAGTTCCAACAGTACTTCGCGCAAACCGGCATGCGCGCGTTCTACGCGGTCCCCCTCGCCGATGAAGAAGGGCGCGTGGGCGTGCTCTCTTTTGAAAGCAGCGACCCGGATTTCCTGAGCGTTGCGCATCTGGAAATGCTCAAAGTGCTGTCGAGCCAGGCCACGGTTGCGCTTCGCAATGCTTCGCTTTACAAAGAGGTCCCGTTCATCGGAGTGCTGCAGCCGCTCTTTCAGAAGAAGCGGCAGTTCCTTGCGCTGGAGAAACATCGCCGCGTGATTCTCATTGCCGGGACCGGTGTTGCCCTTCTATTCCTTGTGCTTTTCCCGCTGCCGCTCAGGGTGGACGGCCCGGCTGTCGTAGCCCCGGGCCGGAGTGCTCGCATCGGCGTCGAGATAGAGGGAGTGGTGAAGCAGGTGAATGTGCGCGAAGGCGATACGGTCCTCAAGGGAACGGTACTGGGCTCACTCGAAGACTGGGAGTACCGCTCCGCATTGGCGGCGGCGGAAGCAAAACGGCAAACCGCCCTCACCCAGATGGACCGCGCGCTCGCGTCGAACGATGGCATGGAAGCCGGCATCCAGCAGACGCAGGCGGACTATTGGACGACTGAAGTTGCCCGCGCTCGCGAGCGCCTTGATCGAATGCAGCTGCGCTCTCCGATTGACGGCGTGGTCGCTACCCCTCATATCGAGAACATGGTTGGACACAAATTGAAGTTCGGTGAGGTTTTCGCTGATGTGGTTGACAACTCACAGGCGACGGTCGATGTGTCCGTCGAGCAGAACGACATTGCTCTGGTTGCTTCTGGGCAGAAAGCACGCGTGAAACTGGACGGCTTTCCGGCTCGCACTTTCGAGGGAAAAATTGCGGTGGTGAGCCCGGTAGGCAATATCGAGCGTGACACTCCCACTTTCTCCGCGCGAGTTATCGTGGCCAATCGCGACGGTGTTCTGCGCGCTGGCATGCAAGGACGAGCCAAGCTCTCGACCGGCTGGCATCCCGCGGGGCAAGTTTTCTTCCGCCGCCCGGCGATGTGGATCTGGTCAAAGCTCTGGGATTGGTTTGGGTGGTGATTATGAAGCATGCGAATTTTAACTTGGAGTTGGCTCTGTCGTTGGGTTTGGCAATACTGACGATTGCAGTCGACACGTCGTGCAGTCGGACAGCATCGCCCGTGAACGTGGCCGCCGCTGCGCCGGCACAGCCGGCTCCCATGTCAACCGCGTCTGTCGCCGCCCCTGCCGACACCTACACCGCGACTGGCCCGATCGTGGTCGAAAATCAGGTTGACGTGGCTGCCCAACGCGAAGGAGTTGTGACCGAAATCCTGGTAGAGCCCGGAACGCGCGTTCGCAAAGGCCAACTTCTCGCCCGGTTAGACGACCGGCAACTTGCCGCGGATCTGGAGGCGGAAAAAGCGAAGACCGCCAGTATCGAGGCCGACCTTAATAATTGGAAGGCGGAGGCCAAGGTCCTCGAATCCGACTATGAACGTGCGCGCAAGATGTGGGACGCTCAGATCATCACGCTTGAGCAACTTGAGCATGCGAAATTCAAAGCAGAGGCAGACCAATGGGACGTGCAGCGCGTTGGGCACCTGCTGGTGAACGCGCAGGACACTGAGAAATCCCTGCAATTGGAATTGGAAAAGACCCAGGTCGTGGCTCCGTTCGATGGCGTGGTGGCGCGCCGGTACATTCGCGCCGGGCAGACGGTTACGCGCGACGAGCGTCTTTTCTGGGTAACGGCCACAGCTCCCTTGCGGGTTCGCTTCACTCTGCCTTCGAGGTTCCTCCACTGGATCAAAGTTGGGGATGCAGTGAAAGTGACGGCTGCGGATGCCAGCCCCGGATCCGAGCACTCCGCCCGCGTGATCCAGATGAGTCCGGTCGTAGACCCCGCGAGCGGCAGCGTTGAGATTCTGGCCGAGTTTTCCGGCGCTGTCTCGGATCTTCGGCCCGGCATGCAAGCGGAAGTGCACCTCGCCAAGCCATGAACATCGTCAATGCTTTGAATGTCGCGCTCCCGGAACTTCCGGAGCGAGTGATCAAGCGAACGGTCCCGAAGCTTGATCCGCGAGTCTTTGCCCGCGAGCATATCGAACGAGGGCGGGCTGTGGTTTTGGCAAAACTGCCAGGAGCCGCTACCTTCATCCGGCTCGAACCGGTGCAGTGGTCCCTTTTGCAGCTCTTCGATGGCGAAAGAACTTACGAAGAAATCTCCAGCCGCTTGCTCGAAGAAACCGGGGTTGCCTATTCGGAAGACGAGGTTCGGGAATTTGCGGCCTTCATCCTCGAGAACGCCGATCTGTTTTATAAAAGCCCGCTGGAGAAGAACATCACGCTGCAGCAAAAGTTGCGCGGCCAGCGCTTGAAACGCAAACGCCGTTGGATCTCCGACTTCACCGACATTACCATTGCCGAGTGGCCCAATGCCGACGACTACATTTCTCGAATTTATCCCCGGCTGCGTTGGGTCTATACACGCTGGTTCACTCTCGCCGCACTGGCAATGTTCGCGGTCATGGGCTGGATGTGGGCCGATCGCTTTGGACAAATCTGGCGGGACAGCTTCGAGTTCTATAACTTCACCACCAAGTCGGGCGGAGACCTTCTGGAGTTCTGGATTCTGTTCTCGGCGATGGGGTTCCTGCACGAGTCTTTCCATGGCTTGACCTGCAAGCATTTCGGCGGAAATGTGGAAAAAATGGGATTCACCTTGATGTACTTCGCCCCCAGCTTCTATTGCGATGTGACCCAGGTCTGGATTTATGGCACAAAATGGCAGCGGATTGCCACCGTAATCGCCGGCATTTGGGGAGATCTGATCCTATGTTTTCTGGCTACTGTAATCTGGTGGTCCACTCCGACCGGCATGACGGTGCACGACCTCTGCTACAAGATCATGATGGTCACCGGAATCGGGGTTTCGCTGCTGAACCTTAACCCTCTGATCAAGCTCGATGGCTATTACATCTTCTGCGAACTGGTTTCTGAGCCTGACTTCAAAGAACGTACAGATGCTTATTTCTCAGGATGGATTCGCAAACACGTCTTTGGAATGCCGGCGGAACTGGAATACGTTCCACGTCGCCGCCGTCCTTTCTACTTGATCTACGCCGTGCTTTCGGGAATCTATGGGTATCTTCTTCTGTCATTCCTCATGTTCTTCACCTACAACGTCCTCCACTCCTATTCGCCGGAGTGGGCATTTCTTCCGGCGGTCGGCATCGGGTACTGGGTCTTTCGGGCGCGCATCCATAGCACGGGCCGCTTCGCGAAACTTTACTATCTCGACAAAAGAGAGCGCGTGGGCGCATGGCTCAGCCCCCTTCGGATCATCCCGCTGGGCGCAGTCGTCCTCCTGTTGCTCTTCCTTCCCGTTTGGCCGGATTTTGAGGCAGCGCCGTTCGTTCTCGAACCAGCGCGGCGGGCGATTGTGCGTACCGCGGTAGCCGGTAAGGTCTCGGAGGTCTTCGTCGACGAAGGACAGCGGGTCGAGACTGGACAGCCTATCGCCCGTTTGGAAAACCTCGATCTTGAATCGGACCTGGCAAAGTCCAATGCCGATCTGAAAGTCGCTTCCGCCCGCGCAACCGAAAACCAACTCAAGTACGGGAATTTCGACTCCGCGGAGCGGGAGCGCCAACACCTGGCAGAGCAGAGCCGGACACTCGCTGACGAGAACTCACGACTGGCAATCGTGAGCCCGATTTCCGGTATGGTGGCAACTCCCCGACTGCATGACCTGCAGGGAGCCATCCTGGATGAAGGCGCCCCAATCGCTGAATTGGTTGACGACTCGCACCTGCTGGCGCGCGTTTATATACCGGAGTTCGTGATGCACCACATGCGACCGGGCCTCTCCATGCGGCTGCGTGTGAATTCCCGGCTTTTGCCGCTTGCGGCAACCATTCAATCCCTCTCCGCGGATTGGGTACCCCTTGACCCCGCTCTCGGGGCGAAGGAGCAGCTTGCCGGAATTAATCCTCCGCGTTTTTATGTGGCCAGTGTAAGGCTGGAGCCCACGCCGGACCTGCGTCCGGGCATGATCGGGCAAGCGAAAATCCTGGTGGGGCATCGAAGTCTTGCCGGGTTTGTGGGCCGGTTTTCCCGTGACCTGGCGTACCGGCGTCTTTGGTGAAGCGGAATTACTTGACAGTCAGAAAAATACAAGAAGCCATTCGGCTTGAGCTTTAGAGAGGCGGGCGGAAATCGGGGCGCTCACGGCGGGCTTGGCGCTCTTTATCGAGTTGGCTTTCTTTACTACTGCGCTGGGCTTGCTGGTGAGCGATTTTTTCTGGGTACTCAGTGACTTTTTCTGGGTGCTCATGAGACACGTTCCTGATAATCTTTTGGCGGTCAGGAAACAAGTGAGGCCGCCTATTTCGAGGTGGCCTCATTTTCTACAAAACTCGTCTTTGCGGAAAAAACCTACTTCTTGTGGTTCAAGGGACTTTCAACACGGAGGCGCATAAGACGGGCGGAAATCGGAGCGCTCACGCTGGGTTTAGCGCTGTTCGTTGCGTTGGCTTTCTTTACTGCGCTGGGCTTGCTGATCAGTGACTTTTTCTGAGTCATGAGAAAATCTCCTTCACATTTTATTAGCTTGCCATTTATTAGCTTGCCATTGTTTCTGAGGCCACCTGGGTCGAGGTGGCCTCCTTTTCTACAGAACTTGTCTTAGAAGCGTACCCGAGCGATGTTTACCCGGCTAATGGCGGCACGCCCGATTTCTGGCTTGGCCAATCGCGGTTTTACGCTGCCAGAAATAGGAGCGCTCACGCTGGGCTTCTCGGTGTTCGTCGCATTGGCGAGGTTGGCTTTCTTTACTGCGCTGTGCTGGCTGATCAGTGACTTTTTCTGGGTGCTCATGAGATGCGCTCCTGATTTTTTATTTAACCTGCTGTACGCTTTTCAAATAAGCAAGCATGTGACCAAAGTTCTCGGCGTCCTTGATCCAAACGCTCCCACAGAAAAATCAACTACTTAGCTCGATCAGGCATCTGTCCGCCACCGTGAGCTGGTTGATAATTAACCCACGTGGTCATTAAATGACCATGCAATCGGTCAATTTCTCACCCCGGCGGGCTTAAGTTGTGCTTGCGGCACAGATACTTCATCCGCTGCCGATCGATGTGCAGCAATTGAGCGGCGGCAGATTTCTTCCCGGATGTCCGCCGCAGGGCGGCATTGAGGTAGGCGATTTCAATCTTCTCGATTTCCGCGTCAAAATCCACTCCATGTTCCGGGATCAGGATGGCTTCCTGGCTGGCGGTGCTCGAATAGACCAACTGCTGAGGCAGATTCTGCATGCTGATGGTTGGGCTTTCCGTCATGAGCACCATCCGCTGGATCACATTCTCCAGTTCCCGGACGTTCCCGGACCACGGGTAGTCTTCCATGACGGTGAGGGCATCCGCCTCCAGCTGTTTCAGCGGCTTGTTATTCGCACTGCAGTACATCCGCAGGAAGTGATCCACCAGGAGTGGCAGATCGCCATCTCGTTCGCGCAGCGGAGGGATGAAGATCGGAACCACATTAATGCGGTAATAGAGATCCTCCCGGAATCGTCCCAGTTTGACCATTTGTTCCAGGTCGTCGTTGGTGGCGGCGATCAGCCGGAAATCAATCTTCTTTGCGGTGCGACCCCCAATCCGCTGAACCACGTGCTCCTGCAGAACACGCAAGAGCTTGGTCTGCAGACTCTGGTTCAGCGTGGTGATTTCATCGAGGAATAGCGTACCTCCATTGGCGCTCTCGATGAGTCCAGGCTTGGCCGTGTCCGCACCGGTAAAGGCGCCCTTTTCGTAACCAAAGAGTTCCGACTCGATCAGAGTCTCAGGAAGAGCGGAGCAGTTCAGGCAGACGTAAGGCTGATCACGCCGCCGCCCGGACTGCACAATGGCGCGTGCGATCAGCTCTTTGCCGGTTCCACTTTCGCCTCGCAGAACGACGCTGGTACTACTGTCGGCGACCGCGAGTACGGCCTGATAAACCCGCTGCATGGCGTCGCTGCTGCCAATCAGATCGCAGAACGCGGTCTTGCTCTCCACCTGCTCGATCAGCCGCCGTCCCTCGCTCTGCAGTGCTCGCTTCTCGATGGCCCGCGCCACCACAATTTGCAGTTCTTGGAAATTAAGCGGCGCCAGAAAAAATTCGTCCGCTCCGGCCTGGCTTGCCTTCAAGGGAATGGCCCGGCTGTTGGAGCGCGTCAGTGCCACCAGCACCAGGTCCTCGCGAATGTGCCGGATCTCCTGCAGCAGTTTCAGGCCGTCGGTGGGGCCGTTGCCAACGCTGTCTAGGTCGACGAGCATGGCGCGCAGATCAAGGTCTTCCAGCGCTTTCTCAATGTCCTTGTCGCTTTTTGCGAGTGTGCTGGCGAACGTGGGCTCGAGGGCACGCTGCATCTCCGGAAACGAAGAGCCATCGGCAGTGATGATGGAAATCGCATACTGCCAGGACAGTGCAGAAGCCAATTCGGCGGACATACCGGAGTCCCCCACAAGAATGGCGGGCATTATAGGAGATCAGGCCGCTGAATAGAAGCTGAATCGTGACGTGGGCCAGCATTTTCTTTTGAAGCTCAGGACTGGCAGTCGCGCGGCCCAGGGCCATGTTTCTTCTTTCGTGCCATGCGCCCGCTCCTTGGGTACCAATTCCTCTAGCAATCCCCGGCTACAAATTCGCCGGGCCACGTTGAAGCGGAATAGTTGCAAACCCTTGCACATAGCCGCTTTCGGTCTTAAAGAAATATAAAAAATATATTGACTATAGCCCCTTAAACGCCTAGCATCCTCGCGGTCCTGTTCACCCCCGGAACAGGAGCGTGCGTGGGGCACGGTCCCAGGTTTCTAATTTCCGATTTCCAGGTTTTTGTTTTGAGCATGAGGCGGGAGATTACCCACGAGGGAATGCCATGACTGCAAATCTTCTCCGGACGAGAAGCAAAGAGGAGTTTCCGATGAACAAAGCTTTGAAGCCAGCGACTGCACTTTCCATGAAGAGAGTGGTCTTTACGCTCCTCTGCTGCACCGTGCTCATGGTGTTCGGCGCTTCCGCACAGACGATCCAGCAAATCAAGACTGATCCGGGAAACAACAATCCTCCGCCTTCAGGTCCAATTCTGGACCTTGGTGGAGCTTATGCGACGCCCCCAACAGCCGCTCAACCGATACCTGGCAACGGCAATGAAACCTACAAGCAATACTTTGTGAATTTCGTTCCGCCTGTGGGTCAAACCAAGACTGTCATCACGTTCGCCTTCCGTGATGACCCGGCCCAGATCTCGTTCACCAACGCGTCGGTGGTTGACCTGACGGCCGACAACGGCACGGACCTGTTGACCAACGGCAACTTTGCGACGGGCGACCTTACCGGCTGGACCTATGCCGATGTGTACGGCGTCACGGGCGCGGGATTTGTGAGCACATACTCCGGCTATTGCTACAGTATTGGCGAGGGCTATGTTAACTGCTGGATTGACGGCGCTGTGCAGGCTTACGACGCCCTCACCCAGACGATTGCCACCACCCCGGGGGACACTTACCAGATCAGCTTCTACGTGGCCGAAGACAGTGGAATCGTTGCGCCGCCCAACGCCTCCGGTTTGCCCGCCGGATACCCCGGAAGCGCTTGCTATTTTGCACTTGCTAATGCTGCGGCTGGCGCGCCTCCGTCGCCATGTTACTTTTCCGACCTCAGCAACAACAACGACTATACCGACGCCGGAGGCAACGCAATTAACGTTGCCGTCTATGCTCAGGCGGGGTTACCGCCTCCTTCCCAGAATACGCTGACTGTGACGGAAACTGGATTGGGCGCCGGCAGTGTGACAGACACTTACAACACTAGCCCGCCTCCGCAGCCGCCGCTGATCAACTGCACTGAGACCGGTGGGGGGGCAGCGCAGACAGGTACGTGTTCGGAGAGCGATGCGGGCGGAACAATGGTTACTTTAACGGCGACCCCAAGCACGATGGCAGGAGGACTGTCCACATTCGGGGGCTGGGGCGGCGCGTGCGCAAGCTATGGAACGAGCTCGACGTGCACCTTGACCATGAACTCGGCGGAAAACGTTACCGCGAGTTTTGTTGCGCCTTCCACGTCTCCTTCCAATACTGTCACTTTACCGTTCAATCCGGGGACGAATGTGACGCAGACCTTCGTGCTCTGCCCGAACGGTTCCAATCCTTGCACGGACCCGAATGCGACTGCGGTGACGGTGCTGATCCCGACGGTGAATACGTTCTTTGAACTCACCGTTCTGTTTACGGAATTTTCCGATAACGGGCTTTGCCCGCCGGCCGGGACCGTAACGAGCAATTTCGCTTGCCGGTTCACGAGCTTCTTCAATTATGGAACCGACCCGAATAACAACACCATCGCGCCGCTTTGCTACCCCTATTTGAACGGGAATTGCGTCCAATATCTTTTGTACTCCGGAGAACCCGGGACGCCGCCGAACCCGGCCTTCTACAGCGGTGGGGTTAACGTTGAGCTTGGATTTAACAACACCTCATTTGTCCCGCCGGGTCCGTATTGGACGGGCAGCACGCCGCGTGGGCTCGACACTCCGGATAGCGATGAGTTCGATCCGTTGCCGTACGGCGCCATTTGCAGCAGCGCGATGCTGATGGGGCCCGCCCCGGGAACGGAAGTAGAGCCTCCGATTTACTGCCAATTCGATAAAGACGTCACGACGTTCATCACCCCGGGATCAGGGCTGGACCCGATCGGCAACAAGATCCCATCAACCAATAATTTGGTGGTGGCGTTCCTCCCGACCACCGCGGGAACTAACCCTGTCCAGACGCCTCCTACGCCGACTGCTCCGACTCTCAGTGCCAGTTGCGTCAATGGATGCACGATCGGCGGCGACCCCTCCATTTACTTCACCGAGGGCACGGGAGGAACATTCCAGGTCACGATACCGGTCCCGGCGCCACCAGCGCCACCGGTTTACCCGGCGCCAACTCTGACTGAATCGGGTGCTACGCTGCCGAGCGGATTGACGTTCAACTCGACCTTGGGAACGATCAGCGGCACGCCCGCAGACGGTACGGTCGGCACTTACTCCATCAACTTCACCGCCTCCAACGGTGTGCTGCCCAATGCCACGCTGAGCTACACTCTGACAGTGAGCCAGGCGGCGCTAACCATCACCGCCAGCAGTGCCACGATGACGTATGGCGGGGCTGTGCCGACGATCACCCCCACCATCACCGGATTTGTGAATGGGGATACGGCCTCGAGCCTCAGCTCGCTAATCTGCACCACCACAGCAACCAGCGCCAGTCCGGTGGGCACCTACGCCAGTTCGTGTTTGGCGGTGGATTCTACCTACGCGATCACCTATACGAACGGCACGGTGACGGTGGGCCCGGCGCCGCTGACCATCACCGCCAGCAGTGCCACGATGACGTATGGCGGGGCTGTGCCGGCCATCATCCCCAGTTTCACCGGGCTTGTGAATGCGGACAGTGCCGGGACCCTGGGCGTAACCTGCACGACCACAGCGACCAGCACGAGCCCGCCCGGTAGCTATCCCAGCTCTTGCACGGCATCGAAAGGTGGGAACTACACGATCACCAATGTGAACGGCACGGTGACGGTGGTCGGGTTGGAACTTTCGACATCGACGGTGAACTTTGGCACGTTGTATCTGGGGCAGATCGGCATCCAGGCCATCATTCTTAAGAACACCTCGACCGGGCCGATCACGATTTCGAGCATCAATCCCGCGGGCGGCACCGCCCCCGGTGATTATGGCGATCTCAGCTTCTGTCCTCCAATGATTGTGAAACTGCCGGCCACATTACCTGCGGGGAAGAGCTGTGCGATTGGTGTGGGCATCTGGGCCACGGCTAAGGTCTTCAGCCCAACGGCCTCGACAACCACTCTCACCATCGTGGACAGCGCGGCAAGCCAACCGGTGCTGCTGACGGCCATGGTGATCAACCCGCAGGCAGCCTTTAGCTCGGGAGGCAGGCTCACCTTCCCAACCACACCCAAGGGTAATAGCAACCAACAGACGATCACGGTGACGAACCCGGGAAACACCCCGCTGATTCTCGGAAATTCGGCGATCAGCGTTAGCAGCAGCAGCGGCTATTTCACGCTGACCAGCACCACTTGCGATGGCGCGACCGTCGACACCGCAAGCGAGGGCGGGGTGACGAGCTGCGTGATCAATGTCACCTTCGCTCCAAAGACGACGGGGACTTTCACCGGCACTTTGAAAGTTACAGACAATGCGGGCAATAGTCCGCAAACCATCTCGCTGTCGGGCACCACATAACACACTGACAGGGATGGAGGCTTAGAAGTACTGCGCTGAATTCTCACGGAGGTGGCCACCGGCTCCTGTTGTTCGTGTGAGGGCATCAGGAGCTTGTGGCGAGCGCACAGAGCGGATCCGTCCGCGAGAACTTAGCTGACGGGGTGAGCGAAGATGGGGCCGAGATCACTTCGTTTCACGATGCTGTCGGTCTTGGCTTCCTTTTGAATATCATCCAGAATTTTGCGGGCTTGCTGATAATGTTCGGGGGCGTCAGCAGCTTTGCCGGCAAATTCGAGATCACGCGCCAGCAGGTAATGGCTCTGGGCGAGCAAAGCCCTCGCGCCGAGCTTTTCGCTTCTGCTTAGGGCGCTCTCCAGCTCTTTTCTTGCGGGCTCGTAGCTCTTCAGGTTCATCAGAGCTTCTGCATGATAAATCGAACATTCCACCGATACATACTTCAATCCCATGCCGTCTGCGTCTTGTGACAATTTGCTGAGTAAGTTTGCGGCCGATTGAAAGCGACCCTGCTTGACCTCGACTTTTGCGACGTTGAACTTCGAGACCAGGATCAGATCCAAATCGCTGGCGTGGGATGCCGTCTTCAGCGCCTGATCGTAAAGGGTAGCGGCGGCTGGGTAGTCTCCGCGATAGAAGGCGTTGTCGCCTTGGTAGCCCTGAATTTCGGCAGTTGTGGCTTGATTCTTCAGCTCGCGAGCCACATTCATTGCCTCGTCGAGACTTTTCTGCGCGTCGTCGCTTCGTCCCACCTGTGCCAGGGCATTGCCGTAGTAGCCGAGGACTTCTGCCAGCCAGTAGCTTCGCTCCTGCAGTTCCCGGAAGGTCTTGAGGGCGTCTTCCTCTGAGCTGAGAGCGGCGCCATAGCGGCCCTGATAACTGAACAAAAGGCCCATGCTGGAGGATTCGAGGGAAGCACCTCGCTTATCTCCAGTGCTTCGCCGCAAATCGAGCGCGCGCAAATATTGCTGGACCGCCTCGTCGTACTGACCCATCTTGCCAGATGTGTCACCGAGATTGTGAACCGTGTCGGCAATATTACTGGTCACCTTGACCTTTTCGCGAATCTGCAGGGCTTGCTCGAAATAGGTACGCGCGTTCTGGTAGTCGCCCTTGAAAAAGTAGGTGTTGCCGATGTTGTTCAAAACGTATCCCTGGTTGCTTTGGTTTCCTACGTCGATTTCTGCTTGCAGCGACTCCTTAAACAGTTTCAACGCCTCATCATACTTGCCATGGTCGACATAGAACTGAGCAAAGTCGTTCTGGAGGTCACCAGTTCCCGCTTTGTCACCCAATTCCTGATACAAAGCGAGCGCCTCTTTGTAGTCCTTGAGCGCCTGGTCGGGCTTGCCCAGAAGATCTTCCGACGATGCCATTCCTTTCAGGCTCAGGGCGATGCCCGTCTTCAGCCCGAGGTTGCGCTTGATTTCGAGCGACTCGCGAAAATAGCGAAGAGCGTCTTCGTTTTTGTTTAGACCGGCATACGCCGCGCCTATGGCCTGAAGAATCATGGCTCTTTCTTCATCGTTACCGAATTCGACTGCCAGGGGCTGGGCGCGCGTCAAGTATTCGAGCCCCTTCTCTGGGTTCCCACTATCAACCTCGACCCGTCCGATCTCGAGTAGAGCGGGCACCCGCTTCGGATCGAGCGTCAGCACTTTCGTGTACTTCTCCCGGGCCTTGTCGTACGCGCTCGATTTGTAATAGAGCCCCGCGAGTTCAAAGAGCACGTCAGCATTTTCGGGCGCGGCTTTCGCGAGATTCTCGTAGGCTTCGATAGCTTTTGGATAATCCTTCTGGATCTGGTCGTGGCTTGCCTGAATCAGATACTTTTCCGGCGGGGGGAGCTGGTCGCTCAACTCGACCGCCTTCCGGGAAGCGTGCTCCGCATCGTCGTCCCGGCCGAGGTTTGCGTAGGTTTTCGCCAGTTCCGAATAAGCCAGCGAGAATTGGGGGTCCTCTTTTGTGGCAGCTTCGAAGTGCTTGGCCGCATCAAGGAAATTTCCACCACGCGCGAGCTGCAGCCCGTCGTTGTAATCGTGCAGGGCAGGAAGAGAGTTGGTCGAGGGCTTGAAGGACTGACCCTGGAGCTCTTTAACCGTGTCGATTGAGAGGGCCAGGTTCGAACGGATGTCTCCGGCAAGGACGTCTATGGCTTTAAGCACATTGTTTTCGGCCGCAGACTCCGACAGGGTGGTGGTGTGGCCGTGTTTCATGTCCTGGATCGTCGCGTCAATCCGAATTTGATCTCCAAATCGCGTGTACCGGCCCCAGACAATGTTGTCGGCGTTGCTGAATTCCGCGAGCCGCTGTACCGTTGCGGAATCCAGCGACGTGTCAGGCGCGATCCGCAAATCGCGCAAGACTTGGCTCACGCGCTCCGGAGAGACAATACGGAGGTGCGACGACTGCCCGACGTCTGTACTCAACGTTTCCGCCACGCTCGATCCGAGCCAGTTTAGACCCTGGTCAGCAGATGCATTGCGGAAAGGCAGAATGGCCAGCGAGACCGCCGGCACGTTGGACGCGGGCGTCTTCGTGCTCGGGCCAAACAACTTCCCTCGCAGCAAAAAACCGGTGATCGCCAGCAACAAGACGGTCACAACCCCGGTAATGAGCGGCCACGGAAGCGTCTGTCCCCATGGTTTAACGCTGGCGCCAAGATTGATTGTGCCGGCGGCTCTCTTGTCTTTCCACGTGTTCAAATCCGTAAGAATGGCCGAGGCATTCTGGTAGCGCTGGTTCAAATCGCGTTCCAGGCACTTGCTCACGATCCCGCTCAACGCCCCGGGAATCTGAGCGTCGATATCCGACACCGGAGTCGCACGCTCTTGCGTGCGTTTGATGAGGCTGGCGAGAGCGCTCTCGGCTTGAAAAGGCCCTTTCCCCGTCAGCATTTCATACAAGATCAGACCCAGAGCGAAGAGGTCTGAACGTTGATCGAGATCTTTGCCCAGGGCCTGCTCCGGCGACATGTACTCCATGGTGCCGACCAGCGCACCTGTCTGGGTCATCCCTTCGCCTTCCACAGTGCGGGCCAAGCCGAAGTCCATCACTAGGATTCGGCCCGAGGCGTCCTGCATGATGTTTTGCGGTTTGAGGTCCCGGTGAATCACCCCAACGCTGTGCGCCGCATGCAGGGCCTGGCACACTTGCTGAATGACGTCGACCGCTTCCTCGGGGGCAAATTTCTTTTTCTCGCGGATGATGGATCGTAGATCCTTGCCCTCGATGAACTCCATCGTGATGAACTTCACGCCCTCGGCTTCACCGAGGTCGTAAATGCGGATCACGTTGCGGTGCGTGACTTGATGTGCGAGCAGCAACTCTTGCTTAAAACGCGCCAGGATCGAGGGGTCCGACGCCATTTCAGGCCGGATGACTTTCAAAGCCACGAAGCGATCAAGCTCACGGTCGGAGGCCTTGTACACCGCGCCCATACCGCCCTCGCCGAGCAGTTGCAGAATTTCATAGCGTCCGCCCAGCACGTCGCCGATCTGCAATACGGCTGCGCTCGAATACGAACCGCCATACGAACCGGAAGGCCGCTTGGGCGGCGGCGTCGGTGTGCGGCGAAACGAAGTTCCCGGCGCGATCGTAGCGTCAGCGTCCACCGGCGCGGCGTCTATCACCGTGGCGTCGGGGTCGAATCGCCGCGTTCCAGCGTCCACGATCGTGGCGTCGTCCTGCGGAGGAGCAGGGACATTGCTGCCGGAACTCTCGCCGGGAAACGGAGTCCTGACACCGGGAGGTGCGGGCTTTTTAGTGACCGACTGATCGTCCGGCCGTGATCTGGAATCATCCATGTTGCGATTTACAATCGGCCCGGAGAGACGGAACGAAGACCCATTAACTACACCCGGGTGCGCGCCTGCGGGTGCTTCGTAGTGCAGGAATTATATACGATCATCGGCCAACGGGCGCTATGTTCACCAGTAACCTCCCAGTACACCCTCACCCAGCGCTTTAGACTCCGGGCCGGTTCCGGGTCCTCGCGGTCCAGATGACGTGACCAGCGATTTTATACCCGGACGTCCGTGGGGCCTCAACCACGAATTTTTCCGGCGTAGAGCGCCATTCCCACCACTGCATCAATTCCCAGCGCGTCCAGACTGTCGATTTCCTGTTGTTCGGTGATACCGCCGGCCACCACCAAATGTCGCTGCGTGGCGCGCCGGATGGCTTGAACCGTCTCCATCGGAATTCCGCCCATCAAGCCCTCGGTGTCGATGTGCGTATAGAGAAACGTTTCGCAGAAGGGTTCCAACTCGCGAATCATGTCGAAGGCAGTGACCGCCGTCTGTGTCCGCCAGCCGTCAATCGCTACCCGGCCTCCTCGGGAGTCGAGAGCAAACATCAGTGCCGTCCTCGGAAGCTTTTCCGCCAGTGTGCGAGCGTACTCCTGGTTGATCCGGCCTTCGGTCAACAACGCGGATCCGATGATGACCTTGCGCGCACCCAGGTTCAGAAGTTCCTGCGCGGTTTCCAGGTTGCGAATGCCGCCACCAACCTGGCAGTTCAGGCGGCCGACGATCTGCTTTACTAATGAACGGTTGTCACCGGCGCCGCGCGCCGCGTCGAGGTCGATGAGTTGAACCACGGGATATTTGGAAAAGCGCTCGATCCAATAGTCGAAGTTGTCGAACTCCAGTTTCTTTCTTTCCCCCTGGACCAACTGCACGATCTTGCCGCCCATAAGATCGATTGACGGAATCAGCATGGCCACCTCACCGGCACGTTGGCAGCTTGCAGTTCGCGTTTCAATTGTCCGATGTTTTCCAGACCGAAATGAAAAATGGAAGCGGCCAGCGCCGCGTCCGCGCGACCGTTGCAAAATACGTCAATGAAGTGTTGCGGCGAACCGGCGCCGCCCGATGCAATCACCGGAATGGAAACTGCGTCAGCCACCATCTGCGTCAACTCACAATCGAAACCAGCCTGGGTCCCGTCGCGGTCCATCGAAGTGAGAAGGATTTCCCCGGCCCCGCAAGCGGCCGCTTCCCGCGCCCACAGAATCGCATCGCGTCCAGTAGGAGTGCGTCCTCCGGCAACGAACACTTCGAAACCACCGTGGCCCCGCCGGGCATCGATGGCTACCACGACCGCCTGCGAGCCAAAACGCGCGGCGATTCTCCCGATCAGCATCGGATCTTTCACCGCAGCCGAGTTGATGGCAATCTTGTCGGCGCCGGCCTCGAACACGGCCTCTGCGTCGGAGAGTTCACGGATTCCTCCGCCGACCGTGAAGGGAATAAACAAACAACGTGCCGTGCGGGAGACAACGTCGAGCATCGTGTTGCGGTTATCGCTGGTGGCCGTAATATCGAGCAGAACGATTTCGTCGGCGCCATCGCGGGCGTGAGCAGCGGCACAGTCGGCGGGGTCGCCAGCGTCGCGCAGATTCACGAACTGCACGCCTTTCACAACCCGGCCGCCATCCGTGTCAAGGCAGGCAATGATGCGCTTAGTCAGCACTTATCCAACCTCACGAGCCTTCCTCACAATTCGGCTTCACTACTCGGCCTCACAGAAATTCTTGAGCATGAGCAGCCCCACCGTCCACGATTTTTCCGGATGGAATTGCACTCCGAAAACGTTGCCTTGTTCGACGACGGCGGAGAACCGCGCTCCGTATTCGGTCGCGGCCGTGGTGGCGGCCACCTCCGGTGCTTGAAACGAATGGGTGTAGTAAACAAATGAGTCGGGTGCGACGTTGCGCAGCAACCGCGAGCCTTCCCGCACCGTCAGCGAGTTCCATCCGACGTGCGGCGATTTCACCGAAGTCGGAAACGGCCGGCATCGACCAGCAAAAATTCCCGCTCCCGCGAATTCGGGAGCCTCGTCACTGCCCTCGAACAGCCATTGCATTCCCAGGCAGATCCCAAGAAACGGTTTGCCCGCGCTCGCGCCTTGCAGCACGGCGTCTCGCAAGCCCGTGTTGTCGAGAGCACCCAATGCGCTGAAATGTCCGACGCCGGGCAGAACGATCTTGTCCGCGGCGGCGACGATTTCAGGCTGCGTGGTCACGACGACGTCGGCGCCGAGATAATCAAACGCCTTCTTCACTGACTTCAGGTTACCCGCGCCGTAATCGACAATCGCGATCTTTGGACGGATCATAGAAGTCCCTTGGTGCTCGGCAGCATGCGTCCGAGGCGGCGGTCGCGGGAGCAAGCGACACGAAGCGCACGCGCAAAAGCTTTGAACAGCGCTTCGATCTTGTGATGGCTGGAGCGGCCGTACATCACGCGCGCATGTACATTGGCACGCGCGCCGCGGGCGAAGCCCTCAAAGAAGTCGTCGACCAATTCCGTCTGCAAATCGCCAACCCGCGTCGCGCGAACCTTAGTCTGCACCACGGCCACCGCGCGACCTCCGAAGTCCACTGCCGCCAATCCGAGAGTTTCGTCCATGGTCATCAGAAAATAGCCGGCTCGCAGGATGCCGCGCCGGTTGCCCAGAGCGCGGTCGAACGCCTCACCCAGTGCAATCCCGACATCCTCCACAGTGTGGTGCTGATCTACGTCCAAGTCGCCCACGGCGGCCAGTTTCAAGTCGAAACCGCCGTGACGCGCGAACAACTCCAGCATGTGATCAAGAAAACGGATTCCGGTGGAGACTTCGTACTTCCCGCGGCCTTCGATGGTGAGCGAAATTCGAATTTCTGTTTCGGCGGTCTTGCGATGCAGTTTGGCTTTCCTCATGCCCGCACCTCAGTGGGCAACCCAGTTCGCAATCCAAGCTGCTCGACCACGTCCCGCAGCGCGCCGATGAGAGTTTCTGTGTGTTCGTCCGATCCCACAGTCAATCGGACCGAACCTTCGCAGCCGGGATCGGTGTGCCGGTCGCGCACCAGGATTCCGCGGTCGCGCAACGCGCGAACGAACTCCGCGTGGGCGGAGCCAATGCGTACGAGCACAAAATTGGCGTGGCTTGGCCAGTAATGCAGTCCGAGATGGCCAAGTTCCTGCTGCAATCTCTCGCGGTTACTGAGCACTTGCGCGACATAGCGGCCAACGTACTCCTGATCTTGCAGAGCCTCAGGCAGCACTGCGAGAGCGGCCGCGTTGACGTTGTACGGAGAAGCGACGAGGCGGACCATCGCCATTTGCCGGGCTTCTCCGGCAAGGATGCCAATTCGCAAACCGGCGAGGCCGTAAGCCTTGGAAAAAGTCCGCGCCACGAAAAGATTCTCGATCTGCCCGGTTTGGTCAATACTGGTCTGACCAGCAAAAGTCTGATCGATAAGCGTCTCCCCATGAAATTCGAAATACGCCTCATCGACAAGCACGGCAGCTTGCGGCGCTGCCTGGGCAATCTGAATGAGGGCATCGCGTTCCACCGCTGCTCCGGTCGGATTGTTAGGATTCGCCACCGCGATGAGCCGGGTGCGCGGGCTGAGTTTCGCGAGCACGTCTTCCGCCGGGAAGGTGAAGTTGTCGCCGGCACGTACTTCGACAACGCGCGCGCCCTCGGCCTGCGCGAAGATCGCATACATGCCAAACGTGGGCACGACGATGAGCGCCTCGTCCCCCGGATTGAGATACGTGGAACAAAGCAGATGAATCGCTTCATCGACACCGTTCGTGAGCAGAACCTGCGCTGGATCAAGCCCGAGAAAACTCGCAACCTCTTTTTCCGCCGGCTCACGCTCGGGATAGCGCGCCAGCAGTTCGGCATCGAGCGACCGCAGCCGGGCCAGCACGCGCGGCGAACATCCCGCTGTGCTCTCGTTGAAATCGAGACGCAGTCCGGTTCGGCCAGCCAACGGAGGCCGATAAGCATGTAGGTTCTTGACCGCTTCGCGAGCTTCAAGCATGGGAGTACCTCACCCGCAGTGCTTCCGCGTGTCCCTTCAAGCCTTCGACAGTCGCCAGCGCAATGCCCGGCGGCGCGATGCGGCCGATTCCTTCGCGGGACACTTGCTGGCAGGCAATGACGCGGACGAAGTCGAGCACGCTGAGGCCGCCACGCACGCGGGCCATTCCGCTCGTCGGCAGCACGTGGTTCGGTCCAGAGACGTAGTCGCCCGCAGCCTGAGGTGTGAATTCGTCGAAGAAAACCGAGCCCGCGTGCTGCACGGCCGACGCCAACGCCGCCGGCAGTGTGAGATGCTCGGGCGCGATCCGATTCGCCGTTTCAACGGCCTGTTCCAGAGAAGCAACCAAAAGAATGGCGCCGCGCCGGGCGAGTGACTGCGCGGCAATCGGGTTTGTGCGCGCGCGCTTCCGCACCTCCTTCTGAACCGTTTTCGCCAACGCGCGCGAAGTTGTGATGAAGATGCACAGCGCGTCCGGATCATGTTCCGCCTGCGCCACAAGGTCGGAAGAGATGCAAGTCGGATCGCCGTCGGCGCTGATGATGACGGTTTCGGTAGGGCCAGCCAGGAATTCAATGGCACAATCGAAAGCCACCATTTTCTTGGCCGCGGTCACGTATCGGTTGCCCGGGCCGACGATCTTGTCCACGCGCGGAATCTCTTCCGTCCCATAAGCCAGGGCAGCAACGGCCTGCGCTCCACCAACGCGATAGAATTCGCGCACGCCGAGAAATGCAGCCGCCGCCAAAGTTGCCTGCGCCGGGCACGGAGACACAACGCGAATCTGTCCGACGCCGGCGACCTGTGCGGGGATCACCGTCATGAGCACGGTGGACGGCAAAGGATAGCGGCCACCCGGCACATAGCATCCCACCGATTCGAGAGGGCGTACCAACTGGCCCACGACCACGCCAGGCTCGATTTCGCGCTGCCATTCCTCGGTTGCTTGCCACTCCGCGTACCGCGCGATATTGCCCGCCGCCTGCTCGATCGCTGCCTGCAGCGCAGGATCGGTTTGCTCCCATGCCTCGTGCAGATCGGCCTCGGGAACGGGGAGTGGTTCGTCCTTGCCCAATCCATCCCAACGCGTCGCGTAGCGACGGACGGCGCGATCGCCGTTGCGCCGAACGTCACCCACAATGCGACGAACTGCGGGCTCGACCTCCGCAAGATCGGTAGTACCGCGGCCGGCGAGCGCAGCCACAAGACGAGTTTGCTCCGCGCCTTCGCAAATGCGCATCATGCCATCGCCCATCACATCGTTACGCATCACCTTATTGTTATTGCGCATCACATGACCACCTTGTTCAGCGGATATTCGACGATACCCTGCGCGTTCGCTTGCTTCAGCTTCGGAATCAGCGACCACGCCGTGCTCTCTTCTATCACCGTGTTCACCGCGACCCACTCGCCATCGGCCAGCGGCGCGACGGTCGGATTCTTGAGCGCTGGCAGAAGACCGAGAACCGCGGATAAATCTGGTTTCCGCACGTTCAGCATCAATCCGACCCGCCCCTGCGCGGCGATAGCCCCACTCAGCATGACGGAAAGGTTCTCAATCTTTTCTCGCCGCGCAGGATCGGCCCATGCCGCCTTGTTCGCGACCAGTTGCGTGTTCGACTCAAGAACGGTTTCGAGGATCCTCAAATGATTGGCGCGCAATGAGCTGCCCGTCTCCGTCACCTCGACAATTGCGTCTGCCAGCAGCGGCGGCTTCACTTCAGTTGCGCCCCATGAAAACTCGACCCGCACATCAACCTTCCGGCTCGCGAAATAATTGCGGGTGAAACTCACCAGCTCGGTGGCAACAATTCGACCCTCAAGGTCTTCAAGTTTCTGGAAGCGAGAGTCCTCTGGCACGGCCAGCACCCACTTGACCCGGCCCATGCTCTGTTTCGAATAGATCAGGTCGCAGACCTTGACGACATCGAGGCCGCTTTCGAGCACCCAATCGAGGCCCGTCAGGCCCGCATCCAGCGCGCCGTGTTCGACATAGCGCGCCATTTCCTGGGCACGAATGAGCAGGCATTCGATCTCCGGATCATCGGTCGCGGCGAAATAAGACCGGGCGTTGGTATACACGCGCAGTCCGGCGCGCGTGAACAGACTCAACGTCGCTTCCTGCAAACTTCCTTTGGGGATACCGAGTCGCAGCTTCATCGCTCATCCCTCGCTTGCCCAATCTTCTCTGGTTGAGGCCGGGCAGCCCCCAGCCCGCTTCCCAAAGGAAGTTCCTGCGTAAAGCAGGAGCGCGTCCCGGTGTGGCAGACCTTGCCCTCGCCCAGCACGCGGACACGCAGTAGCACAGTATCCCGGTCGCAGTCGGCGAAGGCGGCAACCAGTTGCAGTCGATTGCCGGAGCTTTCGCCCTTGGTCCACAGCCTCTGGCGAGTGCGGCTGTAGAAAGTCACGAATCCAGTGTGCAGGGTCCTGTCCAGCGCTTCTCGATTCATGAAGCCCACCATCAGAAGTTCCCCGGTGTCCGCATCCTGAATGACGGCGGGTGCCAACCCCTGCATCTTGTCAAAGTCGATCTCCATAGAACCCTCCTAATCTCGGTGTACAGATTTTCACACCCCGCACAAAAGCAAAAAGCCCGCTGGGCGAGGTCTGCGCCAGCGGGCTTGGATTTCCTATGAGTGCTTTTGGTTATCCGTGCTCCCCCGCCGACACGCTCGTCGCATGGTGATGGTGGTGATGGCGATGAGTCAACGGAGTCATAATGCGTTTAATGCTAGGGCAGTAGAGATAGCATTGTCAATCTGTTTTTGGGAATGAGCGCCATATCCTGCACTCCACTCGACCGTGTGTCCGATGTTATCTTTAGAAGGACAGTGACGTAATTCATGGAAGTTCTCAAAAGACTTTTCGAGCAGCATTTCCATTCACCGGTTGAGCAGGTGCAGCCGCTGCAGGGCGAACTCGGAGGGTCGGGGCGCAAGATCGTCCGGCTCTCCAGCGAAACCCTCACCGCGATTGGCATTCTGTATGACGTGCGTGAAGAGAATGCCGCTTTCCTGGAATTTTCCCGGCACTTTCGCCGGCACGGTCTGCCGGTGCCGGAAATCTATGCCGAAGAGTTGAGCCAGGGCGCGTATCTCGAAGAAGACCTTGGAAACACCACGCTTTTCGAGTTTCTCTCGGACCATCGCGACGGCGCGACCATCGCTCCCGAGGCCATCGCGGCCTATCGAAGAGTTGTCGCCGTGTTGCCGCGCTTTCAAGTTGAAGCGGGCCGCGACTTGAACTACAAGGTGTGCTATCCGCGCGCCAGCTTCGATCGCCAGTCCATCGCGTGGGATTTGAATTATTTCAAATATTACTTTCTCCGGCTCGCCGGCATTCCCTTCAACGAACAGGCGCTGGAACACGATTTCAGCCGCTTGACGAAATTCCTGCTGAGCGCTAGCCGCGACTATTTTCTCTATCGCGATTTCCAGTCGCGCAACGTCATGTTGCGCACAGTTCTGAATGAAGACCAGCCATTTTTCCTCGACTATCAAGGCGGCCGCAAAGGCGCGCTGCAATACGATATCGCTTCTCTTTTGTATGATGCCAAGGCCGA
>Ga0187862_10000916_pt1 | contig 32602 bp, 22 predicted proteins | sample June2016WEW_10_1_FD_133003 | JGI IMG/M metagenome (GOLD analysis project Ga0187862, IMG submission 133003) | Peatland microbial communities from SPRUCE experiment site at the Marcell Experimental Forest, Minnesota, USA - June2016WEW_10_150 | ecosystem: Environmental > Terrestrial > Soil >...
ATGATCTTGGCTTTGGCAGCCATTTTGGTGGATGATGATTTTTGGGTATTGGTATTATTGTGTTTCATACAATCTTGGTGTAACGCTTGGGCGCTCACCTGCCAATACCCATGTCATCTACCTGCATACCTGAAGCGGTTAAAATGAGCGACGTGACGCGCATTCTCGAAGCGATCGAACAAGGCGACCCCAAGGCTGCGGATGAGTTGCTGCCGCTGGTTTATCAGGAGTTGCGCCAACTCGCCGCGCACAAGATGGCCCATGAAGCGCCCGGTCAAACACTGCAGCCGACCGCGCTGGTGCATGAGGCCTGGCTGCGGCTGGCCGGCGACGACGGCCAGGCCCAATTTCAAAATCGCGCCCACTTCTTCGCCGCCGCGGCCGAGGCGATGCGCCGCACGCTCATTGAGCGGGCGCGGCGCAAACGCGCGCAGCGACATGGCGGAGGACAGCAGCGGGTGGAATTGGAGGAACTGGATTTTGTCCCCCCAAAGGATGAGGACCAATTGCTGGCGGTGAATGACGCGCTGGACAAACTGGCCGCCCAAAACAAAGTGGAAGCGGAGTTGGTCAAACTGCGTTACTTCGTCGGCATGACCAACGCGGAAGCGGCCGAGGTGCTGGGCATCTCCGAGGGCATTGCCAAACACTATTGGATTCACGCGCGGACCTGGCTATATCATGAGATTATGACCCAGCGATGATTTACGGCGGCGAGGGGAGGGAGGGGGCTTGGGTTGCGCCGGGGGAATTATTGGGGGCCAAGAGCGGTTGAAGCCGCGCCGGGCGGCGGAGCGGGGGATGGTTTGGCGGATTCGCTGTAGCTGGTGAAGGCGGCGCCAAGGGCGATGAGGGCCACGCCGGCCCAGCGGACGGGGGAAACTTTTTCGTTGAGGAACATGGCCGCCGCCAGGGTGGTGAGAACGAAACTCAAGGAGGTGAGAGGCCAGATGAGGCTGACGTCGCGCTGGGAGAGCATGTAAAGGAGGCATCCAAAAAAGACGGCCTCCAGGGCCACGCCAAGAATGATCTTGCCGTTGGTGAAGCCGGCTTTGACGATGTGGGCGATGGAAGAGGCGGTGATCTGCCGCGGGGCGCCGCTTTGCTTGTTGATTTCCTTGAGGCCCGCGCCGAGGTAGGCGACGCCGATTGATTCGATGATTGCCGCGACAATTAGAATGACAAAGATTTTGTTCATACATTACAGGTCCTGATAGCGAACCAATTGGATGCCCAATTGCGGCGCCAGGGATTTGATTGTTGGATTGATGAGGGCGTCAAATTCGTTTTTAAATTGGCCGAGGGAGGGATGGGAGTAAAGCTCGTAATCGCCCGGCGGCAGGAGGGGCAGGAGCCTGGCCACGTAGGCGGCGTCCATGCGGGCGTTCTGCAGAAGGCCGAAGACGGCGCGGGTGTGGCGGATGGCCTTTTGCGCGAGAAGCGGACGGGCGCGGGCGGAGAGGAGGCGGAAAATGGCGGCGTGGCTGAGGCGGTAGAACCAGCGGCCGGAAGCCAGGCGGGCGTTAAGGCCGAACCAGTCGTCGGTCAGGCGCATGGCGGTGATGCGCCAGAGGGCGGCGTTGTCCATGAGGATTGCAAAGACGACGGGGTGGAGATGGAAGTGGAGGTGGGCGTTGAGGTGGTCGAGAGGGAGGGCGGTGGCGTGGAATTTTTCAAATTGGGCGGCGATTTCCAGGCGCAATTGGGCGCGGCATTTGGCGGCGGCAAAGTAGCGCCAGCCGGCGCGGACGGGATGGTCGGAGAATTGTTGTTGGGGATTGACCAATTGGGGGATGATATCGGACGGCAGGGCGGAGGAGCCGCAGGCGAGGGTGAGATGCAAGCCGACACCCAAAGCGGGGTTCTGGCGGGCCAGGGCGACGGCTTCGCCGGCGAACGGGGCGTTGACCATGAGGCTGGCGCTGGTGAGGATGCCTTCGCGATGGGCGCGGACGACGGCTTGGTTGATGGACTGGGAGCGGCCAAAATCGTCGGCGTTGACGATGAGCCGGCGCCTGGGTGACGGGCTGTTTTGAGAAAGCATTTCGGTAAACCGACGGTGGCATCGTATGTCGGGGGCAGAATGAGACCAGCAAAAAAGAGGGTTAAAGTGGACGCCGGGTGGATTTCACTTTTTTGGGTGACTGCTGCCGGAGAAGAAGCGCTTTAAGATTTCGGACGTTTCAATTGAGAATTGGTCATTGAGAATTTGTCATCGGTTATCGCAAGAGTCGTCTCCAGACCGTCGCCGGACAACTGTCTTCTGCCGGGTTCGGCCGTCGCAATGGACTTTCCCAAGATGCGGCAAACAATTGTTTCAATCGCTGAAATCGGGTCCACGACACAACAGCACCCAAGAAAGTGATATGCGGCGCGGGCGCCGAAGGAGGGGAGGGTTAAAGAGGAAAAGCCACCCGATGGGGTGGCTTTGCAAACTGAATGCTGGCGGATTGGGGAGTTTTAGAACTCCGGCTCAACAGTCCAATCGTTCAGACGGATGATTTCTCTTACCTTGCGGCGTTCGTATCGGTGTTTTTGTGCTTTCGCGGGACGTTGCTCGGTCTGGCGGAAGGGGTGTTTTGAATTGCGGATGGCTTCGTGGATCAGGTTCAACGTTTTAGTCATACAGTTTTTTTTTTGGCCGCCGGCTTGTTATCATCAACAAACCCGGCTGCTTTCAACTTGGCCAAAAGAGCGGTGCCCGAATTTTTCCCCGCACCGCATCACTGCGTGTCACTCAATCGGCGCCAGGACAAATCTTCCTGACTGCCAATCTTTATTTACACCAGATTCAGCCAATGTCAAGCCCGCAGTGAGGAAAATGTTGCGAAGGCCGCGGAATTCGGAACGCAAGATGCCGGCCAGGATGAGTTGTCCGCCCGGTTTGAGGAGGTCTCGGATTTTTTGGGCCTGGCCGGCGAGCAAATCGGCGAGGAGATTGGCGCAGATGACATCCCATTGCCGGCGGCTTTGGGCCGGCAGGCGGGTCAAGTCGCGGCGGCGGGGTTGGACGCGGTGCTGGACGCGGTTATTTTTGGCGTTTTGGCGGCTCACGCGGATGGATTCGGGATCGGAGTCAAAGGCGTGGACCGGGGAGTATCCGAGTTTGGCGGCGGCGATGGCGAGGATGCCCGAGCCGGTGCCGATGTCCAGGAAGGATTGGCGGGTTCCCTGGCGGCGGGCGGCGGCCAATTGTTGGAGGCAAAAGGAGGTGGTGGGGTGATGGCCGGTGCCGAAACTCAGGCCCGGGTCCAGGCGGACGACGCGCTGGCCGGGGCGCGGGCGGCGGCGGCTCCAGCCCGGTTTGATGAGGAGGCGGCGGCCGATTTGCAGGGGCTGAAAATGGCGTTTCCAGGAATGCGCCCAATTTTGGCGGGGGAGTTTCTTGACAATGAGGCGCGGGGATCGGACGCCGGGGTTTGCGCGGGGAAGCCGGCGCAACGCCCGGCGCAAATCCGCGCGGAGGAGGCGGGGGTTGGGGAGAGGGGAGGAGGGATAGGCGGAAACGGTCGTTTTGCCCGTGCGCGCGTCGCAATAGACGGCGGCGGGGAGGCGGAAGGCATGCTGGAGCAGTTGCACCGCCGCCGCCTCCGTTTCCGGGGAGGCGGTGATGGAGACTTGCCACATGGAAGGGCGGGCGGGGGCGGTGTTCAGCCGAGCTTGCTGAGGGTCATCTTGACGGCGTCGAAGTTGGGGAGGTCCTTGGGCGAGGGGGTTTGTTCGGCGTAGCGGATGAGGCCTTGCTTATCTATGACGAAGGCGGCGCGCGCGGCGGTATCGCCAATGCCGGCCAGGTTGGGGAAAACCACGTCGTAGTCCATGATGACTTTTTTGTTCAAATCACTGAGGAGCGGGATGGAGATTTTTTCCTGTTTGGCCCAGGCTTCCTGGGCAAAGGGGGTGTCAATGCTGATGCCCAGGACGGTGGCGTTGAGGCCGGCATATTGGCCGAGGCCGGCGCTGATGGCGCAGAGTTCCTGGGTGCAGACGCCGGTAAAGGCGGCGGGGAAGAAGAGGAGAACGGTGTTTTTCTTGTGGAAATTGTCGCTCAGCTTGATGTCCACCAGGCCGGTGGCGGTTTTGGATTTGAGGGTGAAGTTCGGGGCTTTGGAACCAACTTTGATAGGCATAATGTTATTCTTTTAAGATTTACGGATTCTGCAATCGTCGGTGTTTTATACGATGCGAAGGAGGGGGTGTCAATTCCCAGGATGCGGCGGGACGGGCTGTGGGATGGCCCGTTGGAAAGGCTTTGCTACAAAAACGAGTCGGCGAGCCTGGCGATGCCTTGGAGGGTGCGGGAGGCCAGGGGACGGCGGCTCCATTGCTCGGCCGTGAGCAAGGCGCTGCCGGCGAAGTAGCGTTCCTGGATGAGGCGCAGTTGAGCCCCCACGGTGGGATCAAAGAATAACAGGCTGATCTCCTCGTTGAGAGCGAAGGACCGGATGTCAATGTTGGCCGAACCGACCAGGGCGATATCGTCATCCACGGTCAAATGTTTGGCGTGAAGGAAATGGGGCAGGTAGAGATGAATTTGCACGCCGGCCTCCAGGAGCTCGTCGTAAAAGGAGCGCTGGGCCAGTTGGGTGAGCATCTGGTTGGCGTGGTGGGAAACCACCAGGTGGACGGCGACGCCGCGGCGGGCGGAGGAGCGCAGGGCTTCCAGAAAGGGCTCGTCGGGCACAAAATATGGGGTGGTGAGCACGACACGTTTGCGGGCGGCGTACAACAAGGCGATCATAAGCTCCTGCCCGTTTTCCCGGCCGTAGCCTGGGCCGCTGGGCACGGCCTGGGCGATGGACTGGCCCGACAGGGAGGTGTCGGGATAAAGCTCCAAGCCGTCGAGCGTGGCACTGGTTTCCTGGTAATAATCGGCCAAAAAAACGGCCTGCAATTGCCAGACCATCGGGCCGGTGACCCGGACGACCATTTCCTCATTGGAAAACCCGGGGACGAATTGGCTGTTGGAGATGTTTTGGGAGCCGCTGTAGCCAATGCCGCCATCGAAGACGGCGATTTTTCTGTGGTTGCGCAAATCAAAGCGCGCGGCATTGCGCCGGAACAGGCCGGCCGGCAAAAGAGCGGTGACCTCGATGCCGCCGGCGCGCATGGGTCCGGCCAGCTTGCGCAAAGCGCGTTTGGACCCCACGGCGTCCATGAGCACGCGGCATTTGACCCCCCTGGCGGCGGCGCGGGAGAGAGCTTCGGCGACGCGGCGGCCCGTCTGATCATCCGAGAAGATATAATACAACAAGTGGACGTGGCGGCGGGCGGCGTCAATGTCGGCGATGAGCCGGTTGATGGAGCCGGCGTAGTCGGTGAGCAACTCGACTTGATTGCCGTGGAGCGGCTTGAAATCACCCAACCGGGCCGCCAGCGCGGCGAGCGGGGAGAGGTCGGGGGGCAGACCGGGTTGAGGCGGGCAGAGAGAAAGCATCTGCTCCTGGACGACGCGGATTTTTTCCGAGGCGCGCTTCTGGCGTTCCAGGCGGTTTTTGGGCAAATAAATGCGCCCGACCAAGGCGTAGAAGACCAGGCCGGGAAGGGGCAGAAGGAAGATGAGCAACAACCAAGTGCGCGAGGCGGCGGCGCTGCGCTGGCGCGGCACATAAACCAGCATTGTGAGCCGGATGACCCACTCGCTGACCAGGTAAATAAGGCTCCAATGGATCAAGGTTTTCTGAAGCGAATTATTAGCGCCCCACAATGCCTTGGCCGGGGGCGGATGTCCAGCGTGAACAGCCGGCCTGTCAACAGCCGGCCAGGACCAGCGCGCGGTCTTTGTGGTTGAGAGCCATCCAGCGGCCTGGGGCCAGGGCGGCCGGTTGGAACATCCCGATTTGGGCGCGAAATAATCGAAGGGTGGGATGACCCGCCGCGGCTGTCATGCGCCGGACCTGGCGGTTCTTGCCTTCCACCAATTCGAGGGCGAGCCAACTGTCCGGAACGGATTTTCGGAAGCGGATGGGCGGCACTCGCGGCGGCAGGGCGGGCGGCGGGTCCAGCGGCCAGACGCGGCAAGGAAGGGTTTTGCGCCCTTGCAGTATGAGGCCGCGGGAAATCCTGCGCAAGGTTTCCGCCGAGGGGACCCCTTCGACCTGGGCCCAGTAGAGGCGGGGATGAGCGCGGGCGGGGTGAAGGAGCCTGGCGTTGAGAGCCGGTTCATCGCTCAAGAGGAGCAGCCCCTCGGAATCCGCGTCGAGCCGGCCAATGGGATAAACGCCGGCGGGGAAGGCAAACCCGGCCAGGGTGCGGTGGCGCGAGGCGTCCGGAGTGAATTGGGACAGGACGCCGTACGGTTTGTTGAATTCGATGAGCATGAAAAAAACGAAACTAACATAGTTGAAACCGGCATGGAAAAAAACTTTTGGTTGGACAGCCTTTGTCCAGGTGGGCGGCGTAAGGTGGAACGCATAAGAAAGGAAAAGATCTATGCGCAACACAAATGAAACTGGAATGGAAGCATGCGAAGTGAGTCAAATGGAACTGGGGATTGCCGGAAGGCGGGCCGGGGGCAGGTCCGCCGCGTGGAACCGCCGGGAGCGCCGGGCGCAACGGGCGCAGTGGTGGTTTGGACAGATGCGGCGAGTGGTGGACCGGGCCAGGGCCTGGCAATCCAGCCCGCCCGCCCGGCCTGAGCAGGTCTATTTGACGCTGGCGGGACGGCGGAATTGGTGAAGCGGGCGGGGGCAATTTGACTTTTTGAACAGGTGCGGCCTGGCAGCAGCCTGGTCCTGCCACAGTCACGGCTCGACATCCCGCGTCGCTCCGCCGTGGCGCGGCAAGGAGACTGGCCCTGATTTTCATAAAGGGCGGAGAGTCGGGTTTTGGTCTTTGCAAATCGGGCGGGGGTGTCGTAGAGATTACGTTCCGGGTGAACCGCTGGCGGAAGGCCCGGAGAAATATGAAACCTGATGTGGAGATTTACGACACCACCCTGCGCGATGGCAGCCAGGGCGAAGGCGTCAATTTTTCGGTGATGGACAAGCTGCGCATCGCCGAAAAACTGGATGCCTTTGGAGTGCATTATATCGAAGGGGGCTGGCCGGGGTCGAACCCCAAGGACATTGAGTTTTTTGAGCTGGCCAGGCGCAAGAAGTTCAAGCGGGCGAAAATCGCGGCGTTTGGGTCCACGCGGCGCAAAGGGGTCAAGGCGTCCGGCGATGAGCAAGTCCGGCTGTTGCTGGATGCGGGCGTGCCGGTGGTCACAATTTTTGGCAAGACATGGCTGCTGCATGTGAAGGAAGTATTGCGCACGACCCCGGAAGAGAATCTGGAGATGATCGCCGACACAGTGCGTTTTCTCAAGGAGCACGGGAAGTTTGTGGTCTATGACGCGGAACATGGATTTGACGGTTACAAGGACAACCCGGAATACGCGCTGGCCACCTGGCTGGCGGCCAAGGGGGCCGGAGCGGATATCGTGACACTTTGCGACACCAACGGGGGATCGTTGCCTGGGGAAATCCGGCGCGTGACGGAGGCGGCGCGCGCCCGGCTGAGCGGAACCATCGGCATACATACCCATGACGATATAGGGTTGGGGGTGGCCAACGCGCTGGCGGCTCTGGAGGGGGGCGCGACGCATGTGCAAGGGACCATCAACGGCTACGGCGAACGGACGGGCAATTGCAATCTGACGAGCGTCATCCCGACCATCGCCTTCAAGCTGGGCCGGAATGGCGTGCCCGCCGCCTCGCTGCCGCAGCTCAAGGAACTGTCGCAGTTTGTGGATGAGATCGCCAATTTTCGGCACAGCCCGCGCCAGCCGTGGGTGGGATCAGCGGCCTTTGCGCACAAGGGGGGCACCCACGTCAACGCGGTGCAAAAAGTGGCGGAAAGTTACGAGCATATCAACCCCGCCCGCGTGGGCAATGCGCGCACCGTGTTGATCAGCGATTTGGCGGGCCGGAGCAACATCGTGATGAAAGCCCAGGAATTGGGGATCAAACTCAGCCCGGAGGCACCCGAGCTGAAAGAAGTGCTGGGACGCATCAAGAAACTGGAACATGAAGGATATGAATTTGAGGCGGCGGAGGGGTCGCTGGCGGTGCTGATCAGGAAGGTGATGCATCCCGTGGCGCTGCCCTTTGAAGTGACAGACTACCATGTTTCGATGTGGCGCGCCGGCGGGAGGCCGGTGTGCGAAGCGACCATCAAAGTGCGGGTAGAGGGGCGGGAGGCGCACACCGCGGCCAATGGAGACGGGCCGGTGAACGCGCTGGACTCGGCGCTGCGGGCGGCGCTGGCGGGCTTCTTTCCGCGGGTGAAGACAATACGCTTGACCGATTACAAGGTGCGCATATTGGATACCACCACCGGCACGGCGGCGAGAACCCGGGTGCTCATCCAGTCCAGCGACGGCAAAGAGGACTGGGGGACAGTGGGAGTGAGCGACAACATCATCGAGGCGAGCCTGCAAGCATTGATCGACAGCATGGAATACAGACTGCTGAAAAAAAGAGCTTGACACACATACAGCGTGAAAACGAAAAACAATAAAAAAATGCCAAAAAAAGAGGCGAAAACCACCACAGACCGGGCGGCCAAAGCCGACGAACCCGCGATCCTAAAAGAAGCCGCCTTGGCCTACGAAGTGGACGAAGTGGACCAAGCCCCCATGGTCCGAACCCAAATATACCTCAGCAAGCCGGAACATCAATTTGTCCAGAATGAGTCAGATCGCCAAGGGCGGCCCATGGCGGCCATCATTCGAGCATTGATAGACGAGAAGATGGAAATACCCGACAGCGCCTGGACCAACAATCCTCTATTGGCGGCGCCAGCGGATCCCATCTTTATTGGGCCAGAAGATGGCGTGATCAACGATGACCATTACATCTATGGGGGGCCAAAGAAATGGATAAAACACAATGGCAAATGGGTCGAGGCGCCGCCGTTGCCGGAAGATTATTACACCGATCCGGCCAGCGCGGCAGCCTACGACCGGAAGCTGGAAGGCAAGGGATGACGGCGCAAGTTCTGTTGGATGCGTCATTCTGGATCGCCCCGCGAAACCCGCGCGAGCCGTGGCATCAGCGGGCACGAGAGGCGGCGGAGAAATTACTGGCCAACCGCACACGATTTGTGTTCACGAATTTTGTGCTGGCGGAGACCCATGCCTATTTCAGCCGGTCGCCAGCCATGCGCGCGCAGATTCTGGACGACGCGCAACAGAATCCGGCGCTGCATTGGGAACCCGTCTGGCGCAGCGACGAAACGGCGGCGGTGACCTTGTTGCGGAAGCATCGCGACAAGCAATACTCCCTTTGCGACGCGATCTCATTTGTCGTCATGCGGCGGCTGGGAATTTCCCGGGCGGCGACATTCGACGGCCATTTTCGCCAATTTGGCGAGTTTGAAATTGTGGGATGACTTCGCAAGGCAGGCCAGCACCATGACGGAAATTCCCAAAGCTTACGTTCCCCAGTCCGTGGAAGAGAAATGGTATCAATTCTGGCTGGAACGGAATTGTTTCACCGCCGACCCGCGTTCGCGCAAGCCGGCTTATTCGATTGTCATTCCTCCGCCCAACGTCACCGGGGTGCTGACGCTCGGACATGTGCTCAACAACACCCTCCAGGACATTCTCGCCCGCAAGGCGCGGATGGAGGGCAAGGAAGTGCTCTGGCTGCCCGGCACCGACCACGCGGGCATCGCCACGCAAACGGCCGTGGAGCGCACGTTGAAGAAGGCCGGCCAGATCAGGCATCGCGACGATCTGGGCCGCGAGAAATTTCTGGAGGAAGTTTGGAAATGGAAGAACGAAAAGGGCGGGATCATCATCCAGCAACTCAAGAAGCTGGGCGCGTCCTGCGACTGGACGCGGGAGCGCTTCACGATGGACGCGGCGTATTCGCGCTGCGTGCAGAAGGTATTTGTCGAACTTTACAAGAAGGGACTCATTTACCGGGGCAAACGGATGGTGAACTGGTGTCCCGCGTCGCTCACCGCGCTGTCCGACGAGGAGGTGGTGATGAAAGAACAGAAGGGGTTGCTCTACTATTTCAAAGTCGAAGTCGAGGAAGCGCCGGGAACTTTTCTGACCATCGCCACGACGCGCCCGGAAACGATTCCTGGGGACACCGCCGTGGCGGTAAATCCGAAAGACCCGCGTTACGCGCATCTCATTGGGAAGCGGGTCGCGCGTCCGCTGCCGGCGGAATTGCCGCGCGAGAAGAAGCTCATTCCCATCATCGGCGATGAGCAAGTGGACTTCCAGTTCGGCACGGGCGTTTTGAAAGTCACGCCGGCACACGACAAGGCGGACTTTGAAATCGGTTTACGCCACAAGCTAGACATCCTCGAAGTCATTGATGCGACGGGCCACATGAACGAAATGGCGGGGGCGGACTTGAAAGGTTTGGAGCGTTTCAAGGCGCGCAAGGCCGCCGTGGAAAAACTCACGGAACTCGGCGCGCTGGCAAAGGAAGAACCTTACACCAATAACGTCGGTTACAGCGAACGCGCGGATGTGCCGATTGAGCCGCGCTTGAGCGAACAATGGTTTTTGAAGTATCCGAGCGTGGAAAAATCGCGGGAGGTCGTAGCCAAGGGCGAGATAAGGTTTTATCCAGAGCGATGGGCGAAGGTCTATGACCATTGGATGGGTGGAATTCAAGATTGGTGCATCAGCCGCCAGCTTTGGTGGGGGCATCGGATTCCGGTGTGGCATAAGCGCATCACGGTTCCTAATCAGCCGGACTTTCATGGCATGGTTTGGTGGTTTAGCGAAACCGAACGCGCGCTTGATGAATACAGAAGAAATGTTGTCGTTCGTGTTGTTCACACAGCCTCTGGACGAATTGTTGGTCCATTTAAGACTCAAGGGGGAATGGATAATAATCTCGAGCTAAACGAGCAAATGGACGCCGGAAAGTCTGAACACGAATTCGATGTGTTCGTTTGCACGGTTGATGAAGAAGCGGTCAAATACTTGGTTGACGAAGAAGGTTTCACCCAAGACCCCGACGTGCTGGACACGTGGTTCAGTTCGTGGCTCTGGCCGTTCGCGACGATGGGGTGGCCGGAGCAGACGGAGACGCTGAAGAAGTTTTATCCGACGACCGACTTGGTCACCGGGCCGGACATCATTTTTTTCTGGGTGGCGCGCATGATCATGGCGGGATACGAGTTCATGGGGGAGATGCCTTTCAAGAATGTTTATTTCACCGGCATCATCCGCGACAAGCAGGGGCGGAAAATGTCCAAGAGCCTGGGCAACTCGCCCGATCCGCTGGATTTGATCGAGCAATACGGGGCGGACGCGCTGCGCTTTGGGGTGATCCGGTCCGCGCCGCTGGGGCAGGATGTGCTCTACGATGAACAGCAGGTGGAATTGGGCCGGAATTTTTGCAACAAGCTGTGGAACGCCTGCCGTTTTCGCCAGATGCAGCCCGGCGAGACGGAGGGGGAGATCCGCCCGGAGCTTCTGACGCCCGATGACAAATGGATTCTGCTCAAGCTGGACCAGGCGATCGTGGAATTGACCGAGGCGCTGGCGGCCTACAAATTCAACGAGGCGGCGCAAACGCTGTATCGCTTTTTCTGGAGCGAGTATTGCGACTGGTATGTGGAGGCGTGCAAAGCCGCGCTGACCGGGGCCGGCGCCGCGGCGGAGGCCGGCGCCGCCGCGCGGCGGGCCAACACCCTGGCGGTGATTGATTTTGTGCTGTCAAACACCTTGCGGCTGTTTCACCCCTTTCTGCCGTTTATCACGGAGGAGCTTTGGCACGGGATGGGTTTTCACCTGGATTTGCCGGCGGAGCAGGGGGGCGACACCATCATGTTCGCGCGCTGGCCGGCGGCGCTGGACGCGGATTTTCGCGCGCATTACAGGCTGGACGGGCGTTTCCTGAACGAGGTGGACGCGCGGAATGAATTCATCACGCAAGGGCGCAATCTGCGCCGCGCGGGGGGCCTGCCGGGAAACAAAAGAGTCAAATATATTTTCAAGCCGTCCGGGAAGACGGAGGCGCCTGATCTGGCGGTGATGAAACAACTGCTCAACGCCGAGCCGCTGGAGGCGCGGGACGATTACACGCCGGAGCGCGGGACACCCGCGGCGCGCTCGGAGTTGGGCGAACTCTATTTGCCCCTGGAGGGGTTGACGGACATGGAGGCGGAGAGGGAACGTGTGAGAAAGGAGATGGCCAAAGTCGAGGCGGAGATCCAGAAGACCGAACAGAAGCTGGCGAATCCCGCCTTTGCGCAGAAGGCGCCACCGGCGGTTTTGGAAGAGCACCGGAAGCGTTTGGCCAGCTGGCAAGGCGAGTTGGAACGGCTGCGGAAGGCGTTGGAGTCGTCCGGGGGTTGATGCCAGGCTCCCCCAGGCGACAGGGAGCGATTCAGTCGCGGCTTGGGCCGACACCGGACCAGAGGAAGGATTGTTGGGCGGCCAGTTGATTGTCCCCTTCCCAGAGGGAGACGCGCCAGGCGACCAATTGGCCGAATTGTTGGAAATCCTGCCCGTTGATCTGGAAGTCGGACCAGTTGCTAAACCATCCATTCTTCTTGACTGGTATTTCCAGGATGGTGGTGTGGATGGAGTTGTTGAGCACGCCGCGCAGTTCGGCGCGCAATCTGACCTTGTTCCAATCCACGCCGCCGGCTTTCCACTGGACGGCCAGGCTGAGGCCGGCCTGTTGGGCGGGATGCTTGCGCAACCAGAGCTGATAGGCGTCGCGTTCGTAGAGGCTGGGAGACAGCGCGTGACGCCCGCGGGCGTCGAGCAACTCGGGCAGGGTTTTGATGATTTTTCCGTCCGCCGCGGAGAGCGTCCGCGGCGCAATCAGGCACGCCAGGATGAAGAGAAGGGACAAGCGCCGCATGGCGGGATGAATACCAGCCTGCCGCCCCGACGGCAAGCCCGCATGGGGTTTCTTGGTTGGTAGGCCCGAAGCATCAGCGATGTGCCTTGGGACGGACTCAAAAAGGCGGGCCGGTTTCGGATGAAAGATGCCGCCGGCGGGACGCCGACGGAGGCGGTCGAGACGCACTGCTGAAAAACTCCAATGATTGGGGGGCTGGTGAAATAGCGCATAAAGGGCTTGCCTCCGCTGGCGGGAGGTTGTTTATTAACGTATTGTTTGTTTGGCGCAGGAATTCTCATGCAAACCAAAACTGACGTTGGTTATAATTCAAAGGTCGAGGGCGGCGTGGTGCATACGCGGCTGGACGCGGCGGCGAACTGGTGCCGCAAGAATTCGCTCTGGCCCATGCCGATGGGGCTGGCCTGTTGCGCCATTGAACTGATGGCGGTGGGGGCCAGCCGGTTCGATATTTCCCGCTTCGGCTCGGAGGTGATGCGTTTTTCGCCGCGGCAATCGGATGTGATGATCGTGGCGGGCACGGTGACTTATAAAATGGCGCTGGCGGTGAAACGAATTTACGACCAGATGGCCGAGCCTAAATGGGTGATCGCCATGGGCGCGTGCGCCTCGACCGGCGGGATGTACCGCAGTTACGCGGTGCTGCAGGGGGTGGATCATATTCTGCCGGTGGATGTGTATGTGGCCGGGTGTCCGCCGCGTCCCGAGGCGTTGCTGGACGCGTTGATCAAGCTGCAGGGCAAGGTGGCCAAAGAGCCGTTTCTAACGACGCAAAAACAAGTGGCCTGAGCGGACGGCCCAATGGAATAACTTGCGATGTCTCCCCTTGAACTCGCGCAGAAACTGAAGGTCCGGTTCGGGAATTTGATTTCCGAGCCAAAGGAATTTCGCGGGGAAATCACTGTGGAACTCTCCGACGCGGACGTGATCGCCGAAGTGTGCGCGTTCGCCAAAACGGACCTGGGGTTTGATTTTTTGGTGGATATCACCAGCATTGATAATTATGGGGAGGATCCGCGGTGGACGCTGGTCTATCATCTCTACGGCCTCGGCCATCATGGCGCGCTGCGCTTGAAGACCGCCGTGAGCGAGGAGTTGTCCGAGGTTCTGACGGTGACGGGGGTTTGGCGCACGGCGGAGTGGCACGAGCGGGAAATTTTTGACATGATGGGCATTCGTTTTCGCGGCCATCCGGATTTGCGGCGGATTCTGATGTGGGAGGGGTATCCGCATTATCCGCTGCGGAAGGATTTTCCGCTGGCGGGCAAGCCAACGGAGGAGCCGGAAATCGCCTTCACGGAGGGCGCGCCTGAGGAAGGCGGGCCGTTTGTCACTGTGGCGGGGGGTAAAGACGCGATGTCGCGCGAGCCGCGGGCGCGCGTGCCTGAGAGCGCGCCGGCGGATTTGAGCACGGGGCTGGAAGCCAAAGAGACGCCGAAGCCGCCCGAAACGCCGGGCGTGGAGACAAAGGAGTTTATCTGATGGCCACGGAAATCCAATATCCCGATCCGGCGGCCCGCCTCGCGGCGGGGGCGGCGTCTCCGGCGGCGGATGAGTTGCCGGACATGCACGGGGAAAAAATGGTCCTGAACATGGGGCCGTCGCATCCCGCCACGCACGGCGTGCTGCGGATGGTGCTGGAGCTGGACGGGGAGATCATCACTAAAGCCACGCCGGAGGTCGGCTATCTGCATCGCGGCGACGAGAAGATCGCGGAGAACATGACCTACACCCAGTTCATCCCTTACACGGACCGGCTGGATTATCTGGCGCCGCTGGCGAACAACGTGGCCTACGCGCTGGCGGTGGAAAAGCTGATGGGTCTGGAGCAGGCGCTGCCGCCGCGCTGCCGGTACATCCGGGTGATCTGTTGCGAGCTGGCCCGGGTGTCGGCGCATCTGCTCGGCCTGGGGTCGTTTGCGATGGATGTCGGGGCGCTGACGGTTTTCTTGTTTACATTCACGGAGCGGGAGAAGATTTACAATTTGATCGAGGCGCTGACCGGGGCGCGCCTGACGACCAGCTACACGCGGATTGGGGGATTATCCCGGGACCTGCCGCCGGGCTGGGTGGGGCAATGCCGGCAGTTTCTGGAGGAGGTGGTGCGGAACATAGATGAGACAGAACAACTGCTATCGCGCAACCGCATTTTTGTGGATCGCACGCGGGAGGTGGGGGTGATTTCGCGCGAAGCGGCGATTGATTTTGGATTGACCGGCCCGAACCTGCGCGGCAGCGGGGTGGAGCATGACCTGCGCAAAGAGCATCCCTACTTGGTGTACGACCAGTTGGAGTTTGACGTTCCGGTGGGTTCGGTGGGGGATTGTTACGACCGTTATCTGGTGCGCATTGAGGAAATGCGGCAGAGCGTGCGGATATTGCGGCAGTGCCTGGAGAAGATTCCCGGGGGCGCCGACAACGCAGCGGGAGAGCCGATTGATATTCCGGACGGCAAGACGGTTTTGCCCTCCAAGCACAAGGTGCTGACCAGCATGGAGGAATTGATCCACCAATTCATACTGGTGACCGAAGGGGTCAACGCGCCGCCTGGGGAGGTGTATTTTGGGGCGGAAAATCCCAAGGGCGAACTGGGTTTTTACATCAACAGCCGGGGCGGTGGCACGCCATACCGCATGAAGATACGGTCGCCCTCGTTTGTGAATCTGAGCATTTTATCGCATCTGATGCCCGGCCACATGGTCAGCGACACGGTGGCCATATTCGGCTCGCTGGATTTTGTGATGGGCGAATGCGACCGCTGAAGAAAGAAGCATGAAAGTGAAATTGCCATGAGTTTTTCCGTGCCCGCAGATTTGGAGGCGGAGTTGGACGAGCTGGTGACGCATTATCCGCAGAAGCGGAGCGCGTCGCTGATGTTTCTGCACGCCTTGCAGGAGCGGTTCGGGCATGTCTCCCCCGCGGCGATGGAGTGGACGGCCCAAAAGCTGGGACTCCAGCCGATCAACATTTACGAGCTGGTCACTTTTTATCCGATGTTCCGGCAGGAGCCGGCGGGCCGGTACCAGATCAAGGTTTGCCGGACATTGAGCTGCGCGCTGGGGGGCAGCCACGAGTTGAAGGCGCATATTTGCAAGGAGCTGGGCCTGGACCCTTCGGAGGCCGGCCCCCAGACGACGGCCGACGGGAAATTCACCGTGGAATTTGTGGAGTGCCTGGCCAGTTGCGGCACGGCGCCGGTGGTGATGTGCAACGAGGATTTTTACGAGGGGGTGACGAAGGAGGAAGCGGCCCGGATTCTGGCGAAATGCCAATGAGGCTGAAGCGGGCGTTTGCCTGGTGCTAACGCCAACCCGGAGGGCCGGGGAAAAATCGGAGAAATCGGAGGTTTTGGAGGAGGGGCATTGGGTTTCCAGCGGGAGGGATAAACGGCCCCGCCGCCTGAGGTTGTGTCAACTATATTAGTTGCAAGTTGTTGGTTATCAAGGGTTGTTTTCGACACCCTGCTGATGGATTTTGAGGTTTCTTTACTGATAGCGATAGAGTTTGACGTGCTGGATGGCGGGGCCGTCGTGTGGAAAGCGCAGGCCGCTGCCGGACTGGTTGGCCGCGGCGGCCTTGGCCTGGTCGTACTCCAGCACACAATCGTCCCCGCCCAGGAGACGGGTCACGACCCAGCGGCCATTTTCAAAGCGGCCCGCTTCCACCCTGGCCAGGCCGGCGATGGGCGGTCCTTGGGTGGCGGGGAGGAAGGTGACCTGGACATCGGCGCCAGCCACGAAGAACTCATCCTGGCCCGAGGCGATGACGAGGGCATAGCCGACCTCGGGGATGAGATCGGGGGCGCGGCGATTGCGGGTGAGATTGACGTTGACCGTGTAGCCGCCCAGATTGAGGTCACTCATCTGGTTGCTCTTGTTGAGCCACGCCGCGCCGGTGGCGCCTGAGGCTTGGCGCTCCAAGATGAGGGGGCTGAGCTGGGCCAGGACCTTGTAGGCTTTGGAAAAGGGGAGGCTGGCGACGTCAGGCGGCGCCGGGACGGCGGCGCCGGTTGAGGAGCGGATGCCGCCGGTCCTGGACAACTCTTCGATGCCCATAGCCGAGTAGCCGATGGCGTTGATCTGGCCGATGGCGAAAAAGGCATTGGCGGCGCCGCCGACATTATCGGAGGACTCGGGAATGAAAATGGTGTTGCCGTTGCGGCTGTAGCGGGTGACCAGTTCGGCGAAGTTGGGCAGATAGATGTCGGGGCAAAGCATGTCAATGTGCGGGCCGCCCGCGCGCCAAATGTCGTGCATGTGATCCTGCGGGCCGCCGCTGGGATAGTCGCCCGGCCCTTTGTCTTCGGGCTGGACGATCCAGGTGTTGACGTACATCGGGACGGGGTACTGGGCCTTGCCAGCCTCCGCGACCTTGCTGATGTAGCGGGAGTAGTTCCACGCCATGAAGACCTCGTCGGCCCTGCCCGGACCGACGCCGAAGACTTGTTCCCAAGTGCCGGAAGACTTGAAGCCGGCAGCGCCCCAGACTTTGAGGGTTTCAGGCAGGAGGGAAGCTTTGTGCGCCTGGAGATAGTCGGTCAGCTCGGTGGGAACCGGCTTGGCGAAAAGGGAGTCGGCCACCGCCGAACGGTCCCGGGAATCGCCGATCAGACCGACTTCATTCTCCAATTGGATCATGATCGTGGTGCGGGCCAAGGGTCCACTTTCCTTAATGTGGCGCATAAAGGCGGCGAAGGCTTTCGCGTCGGCGTCCCGGTTTTCGTCACACAGGGTGGTGAGGACCTCAACGGTTTTGTGTCCGGCGAGTTGGGCGCGCGGGAAGCGGACCTGGTTGGACATGACCCAAGCCGGAGGGAAGCTGGAGAGGCCGTTTTTCCAACTGCCGAACCAGAGCCAGGCGATGCGCATGTTGTTGGCCCTGGCGTCGCGGACGGCGTTGTCGGCGAAGGTGAAATCGAACTTGCCTTCCTGAGGCTCGATCCAGGCCCAGGCAATGGGGACCAGCACTGTGTTCAGGCCGATTTTCGCCAGTTGCGGCCAAACTGGCTTCATGTATTCAGGGCTGGAGGCGGCGGTGTTCATCAGTTCGCCGGCCAAGGCCAGGAATGGCTTGCCGTCCACAATCAACTGGGTGGCGGCGCCGCGCTTCTCCAGGTGGGGGATGGACGAATCGGATGCCGTGGTTGCGGGTTGGGAGCGGGCGGAGAGCGCAGCCAATGCGCAGGCCGCGGCGAGCCGGCAAAATGTTTGGAGTTTCATAGTTCGATAGATTGGGCTGATTGCGGGTTTTTGCAAGGTGTTTTTGCGACGGTTCGCCGGTCCTTGGGAAAGAACGAGACCGCCCCATCGCAGGAAATTTGATCAGCGAAAGATAAGGGCTTATAGACAATGACGGTGCGTGTTGTTTTTAATACCAAGCTCGCCGCACGCTGGTTGTTACATTTGATCGTAACCGCGGCTGCAGCGGCGGCGTTGATTTTGGGCATTAGCAAGCCCGGCTTCCTTTCCGTATCTTGGCCTGAGCGTGTCGGTCTGCTGGTGGTCGGAGTCGCAGGGGGAATCTGTGGACTTTGGTTTGTTACGGCGACGGAAATAGAACGAGCCCAACGACACATGGAGGGAAGAGAACCGTTGAACGACAAAGAGTTCGGACGGCGGTTCTTTTCACCCCAACAGGCCGAAATAGCGGCTAAACTTCGCGTCATTATGGCTCGACACATCCCGATTGAGCTCTCGCGACTGAATCCCGATGACCGTATCGTCGAGGACATTCGCATGGACGCGTTGGATTCAATGGACACAGTGGAGTTCGTTTTGGAAATCGAGAAGGAATTCGGCATCAGCATCCCCGACGCAGCCGTAGCGAGAATGCGCACCCTGAGGGATGTCGCTGAGTTTGTTTCGCAGACCAAGAAAAACACGGTCGCTTAACCAAAACCCCAGCGCGGCAGCGCCGGCTCTGATAGAGTGGTGTCACGGAACTATCGTTCATAAAGCCGTCGGCGGGACGCCGACGGAAGCGGGCGAGAAGTCAGACCCATTGACACGTGGAGGCACCGAATATGGTGTTTTTGGTTGGCATGACACACGAAGCAAGAGTTTTTCAATTTTTTCCCGTCTGCCGGCTTGCGGTTGCTGCCTGGCCTTGTCCGGCGGCATAAACTCGGGTGGCCGCCGGGCTGGATGCGAGCGAAACCCATGAGACGATACCGCTTAGGATGATTATAAAGGCAAGGGCAGCGAGTGTCGGCAACAACACATTGTCCTGCGCGCCCCAAGACCTCTCTGAACCTTGGAGTGTCGGTTCAATAATCATTGGCGAAGTTATCGTCAGAGATGTCAGCGTCCACGCTCTCCCCGCTTCTGGCCGCCACCGCCTCACCGCGAGTCGGCGTTCGGCTGCGATGAGCAGAGGCTGCACCAGAAAGAAAGCACCGAAGACCACGGCAATTTTCCACCTTCCAAGCGCGAAGAAAGCCATGAGTGCGTGACCAACCGCGCTGACAGCGAAAGTTGCGAACATCGCGAACCCGGCGCCCCACCGCGCCAGTGGCGCAAAACAACACCGGCGCAGAAACTCCCCTCCCGCGCGATTCCAGCGTTTACTCCAGAACTCGCTGATCGTCACTGATCGGTATGGCGATTGGAAGAAGGGCGGCACGCTGATGCCCAGAGCCGCCATCACAAAGTTCGGACCTGTCGTGGCCATCTCGCCAAGCGCGAGAGCTCCGATCCCTCCGGCGAGCCATCGTACGGGCAAATCAAGACCATTGGCGGAGACGGTCTCGACAATCGCAATGGCGACCGCGAAAACTGCCGTTGCCAAAAAGAGATTTCCAAGGGCTGCCGCATCGAACCTGCGCGCGCGTCGTTGCACGGGATATGTGTCAGACCAGGCGCATAGGCGCGCCAGTCGCGCCCGAAAGCCGGCAATCGGCTGGACCATGAGCAGCCCTGCGGCCGCAAGGAAGGGCACGAACATGAAGCCCGCTAGGAAAAGACCATTCAAAGGGGCTGTCCCCACAAAGCAAGGAACAGCCATGAACAGCCCGGCCATAAGAACCCCGGCTCGCGCACTGATTGGATTGGCGGAAAGAACCACGACGAGCAGAGCATCGGCAAACCAGGCGGCGATGCCAGTAGGCAGCGTGATGGGCTTGAGATGAAGAGGGTTGGTGGCGGCGATTATTCCGAGAACCATCCCCGCTACGGGCCAAAGGAGCTGCTTTCGATTACCGGATTTCAGGTTGGTATTCACGGTGAGCGCAAGGCCGCTGAACCACTAATGGACGAACAAGCCGCCCGGTCCTTTTGCATTTTTAGATCGGCTGTCACCGGTCACTCCAAAACCAGTCAGTCGGGGTCGAATCAAAACCGGTCACTCTGAAGTGATTTATTCATATCAGGTTTCTTGATGCAAGCAAGGGGCTTCTAAATGTATTCATATCTATTGGCTCCGACAACTTGTTGGGCGTCATGGCTTGACTTTTGGGATTATATGAATGCCGACATCGTTGACTGAAAACGTCGCTTCATTGCCGGGCAGTACGCAATCTGTCGGCCCTTGCAACGTCTCTACTGCTCCTGACGAATTGGTCACCTGGAGATCAAGCCTCACCTCAATTCTGCCATCCTTAAAAACTCTGGGCGTCAAAATATATGCTCTGCCATCGCCCAAAGCGCGACGAATCGGTATCCCGTCTGAAACCTCAACCACGCCTAGATTTGTGTATGTCACGCTTGGCGTGGCTACAACGCTTGTATGCTTGGAACAACCGCATAATGCCAATCCGAGACCGACTGCGACTATCATAACTGTGTATTTTGTTTTCATGTTCGTATATTGAAACTCACAAAGCCTGTCCTACCGGGCGGCATCCGTCCGATCCATCTGCATTTTCAAAACGCCGCTAATCCCATTCGGCCAGAATAGCCGATTCGCCGCGAAAATCGAGTGTTTTCCATAATCGTAAGGAGCGAGGTAAAACCAGCCGGGGCCGAGCTGCGAGCTTCACCAGTCCCACCCTCCTTTTTTGAGGAAGTGCGTTGAGAGTTTCAGACACCGATCCAGCAGCGCCAGGGTTTGTTCCTTGCCGCGCGAGCGGTCCTGCAGCCAGTAGGTGATGATCGCCAGATTAAAGAGACCGAAGGCGTAGGCGCCAAAGTCCCCCACCGGGGGCAGTTCGCCGGATGCTTCCGCTTCCGCCAGGATTCCCCGTATAAAACGCAGATAACGCAAATTGCGTTCCTGATTCTGCAGACTCCAGGGGCTGAGTTTCGAGGCAGGCACGAGCGCGCGCAAATAAACCGCTCCTATAAAGTCCTCGTAAGGCGCCAGGCGCTCCAGAAAATGATGGATGATGGCAAAGATTTTCTCGGCCAGCGCCGCACGCTGGATGCGGCGGTCTTGCCCGTACCACTCCATGACTTCGACCAGCTCCAGCTCAAAGAAGTAGAGCGCCAAATCCTCTTTGGTTTCGAAGTAATTGAACAGGGTGCCTTCGGCGATTCCGGCTTTCCGGGAAATGGCTTTTGTGGTGGTTTGATAAAAGCCCTTCTCGGCGAATAATTCCAAGGCCGCGCGCAGAATGGCCTTCTTGGTCTTTTCCTTGTTCTCGGTGCGTTTGCCGCGCGTCTTTTGCGAGTCCGTTTTGTTTGTTTTTTGTTTCATAATTATTTGGCGGGTTCCGGGGTGGCGAGGCGGTTGAGTTCAGCATCAATGGCGGTAAGGTCCAGTTTCGCGCCCAACAGATGCAACACGTTGTAAAGCCCGATTTCGGCGCGCGAGCTGAACACGAACTCTGGATAGGCCAATTTGTCCCTAAGATTTCGATTCCCAATTTCGGCGCATTTCTTGAGCACGTTTCCGTCACTGAAATCAACGACATTGCGAGCGCCCGACTCCCCCGGCGAAAGCATCGTGTAAAGTTCGATTGCGTCCTTAAGAAGCCTTCTGGCGACGCGCGGCCTCTTAAGAATCTTCGGTCCGCACGCCAACGTCAAAATTCGGCGCGCCTGTTCTTCACCCTTGGTCCAGACGCGATCCCGAAAACATCGGTTCAGTTCGATAATGGGGGGCGGAAACTTTTTTACACATCCAAAGTCCACCAGACCGATAGTGCCGTTGGCATTGATCAGGTAGTTGCCGGGATGGGGATCAGCATGAATCGCGCTCACCGTATGAAGCTGGTAAATAAACAGAGCCATGAGGCGGGCGCCGACCAGGTTCCGAACTTCGTAAGTTGGTTTTCCGGCCAGGAATTCCATCAATGGTTCCCCCTCGAGATGCGACATGGTTAAAACACGATCGGTGCTGAATTGCCGGAACACACCCGGGACTTTAACATAGGGGAGCGGTTTCAAGCGCTCGCGAAAGAAATCTATGTTATCCGCTTCAGCGAGATAATCCGTTTCCCGCAAAATGCCTTGTTCCAGCTCGGAGATAACTGAACCTGGGATGTGCCCGGTGAGGCGTCCCAGAAACGCCGTGGAACGAAGCATCTTGAAGTCATTCTCAATCGCGGAACGAATGGCCGGATACTGAATTTTTACGGCCACTTGTTCACCCGCTTTCGTCACTGCTCTGTGGACCTGGCCCAGCGAGGCCGCGGCGAAGGGTTCGGGGGTGAAGTCGCGGTAAACGTCCTCGGGAAATTTGCCGAACGAGGCTTTGAACTGGGCGCGCGCCAGACTCGGGTGCATGGCCGGCGCCCGCATTTGGAGATTGGCCAACTCTTTAATCACCTCTTCGGGCAACAGATGAGATTGCATGCTCAAGGCCTGGCCGATTTTCATCGCTGGACCCTTGAGCGCTTGCAGTTCTTCGCGGAGTTTCCGAGAAGTTCTGGTCTGGAACGATTTTCGGCGTTCGTCCCGGTTTTCGGCATTCAAAAAGAGGTTTTGCAACTGATATCCGAGATAACTTCCAGTGAGGCTGAAACCCAGCTTTCCGAGGCGAAAGCCGCGATGAAGCCCCGTCTCTGTATAGGCGCGTTTCATCGGGGTATCCCTATTTCGCTTGAGATATATCTCATTATTAAAATGAGTTTACTCATAATTCGCGGCGGGGTCAACAGAAAAATGAGCGCACTCATTATAATGAATTCGCAGGCCCATAACGCGCGATCCGCCGGTTGGACCAGCCCTGCGCCGCCAAAGTCAATATCGAGTGTTGCAAGCTCACGTTGAGTTCATTCATTGCGCGCAAGAGCCGCCTTCGCTGCCCAATACGCAAGGCGTCCCTCAAAGCGGCCTGGTTTGAAGCGCCCATCCCTGGCCGGTTTTCACTGCCCGCTGACATCAAAACGGACGCCCTGAAAATTGACGAGCTTTGGGCGAAAGTCGGTTGCCCGCAGAAGAACGCTCCGCAAGGGGAGGATGAAAGAGGCGATTTTTGCGCCTTTTTGGCCCTTGCCGCCCGCGAGAAATTCATCGTCCGTTACCGCACCTGAAAGCGGGGCAACGAAAACAGGGAGGTTTTCGTCCAAGACGTTGCCGGGCGCGTGGAGAGTCCAGCCAGATCGCAACCGACGATTTCCAGCCATATCCGGCGATCCTCCGCGAACCGCTTTTCAACCCGCAAAAAAAGTGCTTGCGAAAAGTGGTTGGGCACTATAATCTAATGAAAGCATAAGCAAACCGATGACAGATGAGCAGGAATTGTCTTTGAACCATCCGGCCAGAAGAACCATTAACCGTTAAAACACAAATCAGTATGAATATGAAGTCCAACCCCCCCGCAAATACCCTGATCAAGAAGATCGCCTCAGCCTTTTTTGTTTTGTTGGCCGGCGCGTTGGTTTCCCAAGCTGCCAACGGGACATGGCTGGGCACGGTGGATGACACGTGGGCCGGCGCCAACTGGAACGAGTCGCCCAGTCCCGGCGCTCTGGACACGGCCACGTTCAATCTCCCCGCCGCCAGTGTCAACGGTTTTACGACCATTGATGTGGGGACGGGTTTGACCATCGGCAACATTACATTCGACACCGCGGCCGCGCCCTACACTCTTGGGCTGGGGGCCGTTGGGGCCGAGACGATGACGTTGAATGACGCCGGGACGGTGGAAATGACCGCGGCCGTTGGCAACAACCAGACGTTCAACGCCAACGTGCTGCTGGGCACCTCCAGCGCCGCCTCTTATTACTTTATTAACAACAGCGCCACCAGCACGCTGACCCTGGCCACAAACCTCCAAGGCGGAACCTTGTTCACGGCGGGGGCCAAAACCGTCAGCTTCACGGGGAACATTACTATCGCCGGCACCGTCGGCAATGGCGGCGCGACCGCGCTGGGCCTGGTGCAGACGGGCAGCGGCACCCTCACGCTTTCGGGTACCAACACGTTCACCGGTCCCATCAGCGGGATTGCAGGCGCACTGACTGTTTCCAGCACCGGCGGGCTGGGCACCGGAGGCACTTATGCCGGCGCGATCACCAACAGCGGCACATTCACTTTCAATGGCGGCGCGGCGCAGACCTTGTCGGGAACCATCAACAACAGCGGCGCCTTCGCTCTTAATGGCGGCTCTACCAACAGGTTGTCGGGGTTGCTGCTCAACAGCGGCACCGTCTCCCTGGCGGGCGCGGCCACCAACCAGACGTTGTCGGGAGGGTTCAACAACAGCGGCGCGGGCATCATCAATATCACCGGGGTTACGGGCGGCACGAACACCGTCTCCGGCACAGTGACCAACAACGGGTCGGTCACCATCCAGGGGGCGGGTTTGGTCGCCTGGACGGCGGCCACCACCAACAATGGGGCGATCAACCTCAACGCCACGGCGGCGCAGACCATGTCGGGAACGATTTTGAACAACAGCGCCGGCACCATCTCTCTGAATGGCACGGTGGCGCAGACCATCTCCGGAACAGTGACCAACAATGGAACGATCACCTTCAACGGCGCCGGCGCGGCAACCTTGTCGGGGGCCTTGTGGGGGTCTGGCTCGCTGGCAAACAGCGGCATTGGCTCACTCCTGGTTTCCGGCAACAATGCCGGATACACCGGCTCGATTCTCGTCAATAGCGGCGAACTCATCATGCCGACCGGCAGCGGGGTTGGCGGCGCCGTGACAGTGGCGGCGGGAGCCACCAACGCGGTGCAGGTGAACTCTCAGGCTGGGCAGGTGGCGATAGGCAATTTGACGTATAATTCGAGCGGGACGTACGCCTTGTTCATTTTCGCCCAATCACCCGGCACGGCGGCTCCGCTGACGGTGGCCAACCTCAATTTCGCCGGCGCTCCGACCATAATCGTATCCGGCAGCGTGGCGCTTCCGGCAGGTGATTATCCGCTGATCAAGTATTCCGGCGCGCTGGGGGGCACGGTTCCGAGCAGCGTAGTCATCACGATTACCGGAGTGACCGGCGGCTCGATCTTTAACAACACGGCCAACAAATCCATTGACTTGGTCGTGCCCGCCGGCTCCGGCAATGTGCTGACATGGGAGCTGGGTTCCGGGTCATGGAATACGACCGACGCCGACTGGTTTAATGGACTGATGTCCGTCACCTATGTGGACGGCAAGTTCGTGGTATTTCCGGATACCCAGCCCGCCGGCACGGCCAACGCCATCAGCCTCGCCAGTACGGTGAATCCGGGCGGGGTGGTGTTCAACAACAGCCTGGACAGCTACGCCATTACCGGCGCGGGCGTCGTTGCGGGTTCTGGCGGCCTGACCAAAGAGGGCACCAACAGCCTTTACCTGACCAATAACCTGACCTACAGCGGCTCCACCGTCGTCGGGGCCGGGTTGATGACGCTGGACTTCTCCCAAGGCTCAGGCCCCACCAATTTGCTCTCCTCCAATTCGGTGTTGAACCTGGGGGGCGGCAGTTTGAATCTGATTGGCAACGGCAGCAGCACGACAGCGCCCAGTTCCCAGACTTTCTCCAACACGACGCTCAGCACGGGAAGCTCCACGGTTTCCGTGGCTCCGGGCGCGGGCGCGGGGCAACTTTTGCCCACCTTGGCGCTGGGCACGCTGACCTACGTCCCAGGCGCGACGGTGGTGTTTAACGGCCCGGCAACCTCGACCGGCGTAACTACTACGACAGGACAGAATGGCGCTGTGGGCGGTCCTACTGGCGGCAGCGGCTTTGTCGCCGCCACGGCCAATATCACGACCATGTCGGGCAACGTGCCCAATGTGAGCACCGGCGCCAGTCAGCAGTTGACCGGCCTTTCGTCCAATGTTTTGCCTGGGACAGGCACGGCAATATGCGCCGCCTTTGCCACCGTTGGTTTGTATGATTATGCCGCAGTGACAGGAAGCGCCCCTCCATTTACGATAATCGGGCTTTCGCAGGCGACGACTCCGGTTGGCGCTTCCACATCGGGACAGCAGGGAGCAGATTTTATCAATGGCGATGACGGAGCGTACACTCTGCTTAATACTGGCGGTCAACTGGGCGGTTCCAGCGGCGAGAGTTACGGCACATTTGACGTGGTCGGGTCGGTTGCGCCTCGTAACACAGACTTGATAAATGCGATCCGCTTCAATAGCGCCGGAGCGGCTACGATCTCAAGCGGCACACTTAGCTTTGGGGGCCTGCTGGTGACGCCCAATGTCGGCCCGAATCTGGTCACCGTCGCGGGCTTTGGCGCTGGTCTTCGCCTGGGCACGGGGGCCGGTTCGTGCGTAATCTGGCAGAACGATCCCACGGGTGTGTTGCTCATCAATGGGGCGCTGACGGATAACGGCGTGGCCAGCAGCACGACCCCTCAGGCTTACGGCTCGATTTTTGTTCAGGCCGGCCCAGGCCTGGTCCTCTACACCGCGGGCAATACTTATACCGGCCCGACGTACCTGAATGGCGGCGTCACGCAAATCCCCTCCTCCGCCGGCTTTGGCACTGCGAACTCCAATGCGACGGTTTATCTCAATGGCGGCTGCGTATTGGGCGGCGCCTCCTTCGCGCTGGATAACGGCGGCTCGGGCGCCAGTCTGGTCAAGCGCCCCTTTGTTCTGGGGTTGGCGGGCGGCGGGTTTGCCGCTTTGAGCAATGCGATTATGACGGTGGACGGTGTGGTCAGCAGCGCCGCGCCGACCGGCCCCTTGTGGATCGGCATCCCGGCCACTGCCGCGAACAACTACACGCTGGGCCTTCCTCCGGGTGAAGGCCCCTCCGGCGCGATCACGGCGTACACCAACGCGATCGGCATAGTGGTTTTCAGCGGCACCAACTCCTACACCAACGGCACGTTCCTTTACAGCGGCGCGTTGAACTTCACCAGCAACAGCCTCGGGACCGGCGGCATCACCTTCGCGGGCGGCACGCTGCAATGGGCCACTGGAACCGCTTATGACATTTCATCCCAGACGGTCACGGTCGCTCCGGCGGGCGGCATGCTCGACTTGAACGGCAACAGCGTGAGCCTGGCCAACCCGATTGGGAACTTGGGCACCGGCGCATTAACGGTGACGAACGGGACATTGACATTGCTGGCGGCCAACACGTTCACGGGCGGGATCACCGTTGGCTCCGGCGCCACCTTGGTGGCCAATAACACGACCGGTTCCGCCACAGGTCCGGGACCGGTGATGGTGCAGAGCGGGGCAACTTTGAGCGGCACAGGCTCGATTGCCGGGGCCGTGACGGTCGCCAGCGGGGGCACCCTGAGCCTGCCCAGTTCCGGCACGGGAGTGTTTACGATTCCATCGCTGACTCTGACGGCGGGAGCAACGTTCAATGTTTATCTCAGCAGCGGGGCCAATGACCAGATAGTGGTCGCCAACTCCGGGGGCTTGACCCTCACACCCACCGGGGCCTTCACTATCTACCAGTCCGGCAGCTCCTTTGCGTTTACCACACCCGGGAGCTACAATATTGTCCAATACAACGGAGCCCTCACCGGGTTGGACAGCACGTGGACGACGGTTGGCGCGTTTAACGCCCATGTCGCCAACCCGCAACCGGGATATTTGTATTCCTTCAGCACCAACGGCGGATATTTAGTGTTGACGATAGGCATCAATTCCAGCGTGGTGGCCGGGGCGTGGACAGGCCCCAGCGGCAACTGGCCGACGGCGACGGATTGGAGCAGCAACCCGAATTATCCTCAAGTGGCGGGAAGCGCGGCCACCCTTGGGGTTGGCACCTCGTTGACCACGGTGACATTGACCTCGCCTGAAACGGTGGGATTCCTAAACTTCACCAACAGCAACTCCTACGTGGTTGCGGGAAGCAGCGCGTTGACGCTCAACAACAGCGGCAACGGGGCCAAGGTCAACGTCCTGGTCGGGGCGGCCAACGCCATCCAAGCCCCGGTCACTCTGGGTGATACGGCTTCGTTCTCGGTCCTCTCCAACCAATCCTTGTCCATCAGCGGCGCCATCAGCGGCGCCAGCACCTCCGACACGATCACCGTGACTGGCGGCGGGGGCGTCCTCGCCTTGTCGGGCAACAACACTTACGGCCCCGCCGCGGCGGGAACCGTCGGCACCACCTTGAGCAAGGGGGGCATATTGCAAGTGGGCGCGACCACCGCGCTCGGGGCTGGTGATGTGAGCATTGCTTCCAGCAGCACGCTTCAGGCAGGGGTTTCGGTGAGCGTTCCCAATAACATTGTGGTGGCCTCTGGCGCCACCGGCACGCTGGATAGTCAAGCGGACAGCCTGACGCTCGCCGGTGTCATTAGTGGCAGCGGGGCGGTGTCGAAAATCAGCCCCGGAACCGTGGCACTGGGCGGCGGGGCCAGCTCCGCCAACACCTTCACCGGCGGCCTGACCATCAACGCCGGACAAATCAGCATTACAGCGGATGCTCAACTTGGGCCGGCGACTCCGGCGCTTTCCCTCATCGGCGGCGATTTGGACGCCAGCGCGGGCAGCGTCACCTTGAATGCCTCTCGCAATATCACCGTCGGGGCTAAAAATGCAAGCGCCTACACCAACTTCTATCTCGACGCAGCCGCCTCGGCCTCTTTGACCGTGCCCGGTTCCATCGGGAACGCCCTCGGCAACACGGGGAGCAACACACTCTACGTCAATACCTTCCCCGGCAGTTCCGGCACGGTGTACTTGCAAGGACCAGGAACCTTCACCGGCAACACCTTCATCGCCAACGGTGTTCTCCGGCTTTTGGGCAATACCACGGGCAACCTTTCCCTGCAGGACAGCACGGTGAATCTCAACCAGGGGGCGGGCGCCTTGGTCTTCGACACCAGCATGACCACGGCGACCATTGGCGGTCTGCAGGGCAACGCCAACCTTTATTTGACCAACTATGCGAGCGCCCCGATCACGTTGACCCTTGGCAACAACGGCCAGAATGCCACCTTCTCCGGCAACATACTTGACGCAGGGCTGACCGGCATCCTCGTCAAGAGCGGAGCGGGCATCCAGACGCTCAGCGGCTCCAATTCCTACTTGGGCACGACCACGGTCAATGCGGGCGCCCTGGCGCTGCCGACCGGCTCGGTGCTGAGTTGCGGTGCGCTGGGGGGCGCGGGCTATCAGGTCAACGGCGGCCTGTTGACCAATTCCGCCGGGGTGGTGAACAGCCTGGCCAATACGGCCAACGCGATTGTCGAAACGGCCGGCACGGTCGACGTGGGCGAAATAATAAATGCCAGCAACAGCGACGGCCTGACCATGCAGGTTTACGGCGGAGTTTTCATCTGCCCGAATATTGATCTGGGGCGGGATAATAACTACGCGGCGCCGACGACCACGGTGCCCAACCAGGCCTTGACGACGGCCGGCTTTTATATTGATTCGACCAACACACTCCAACCCGCCAATGTCACATTGGGGCAGTTGGAAATCGCCGATGCCCACGGGGCCAACTCGTCGGATTCCGTCCGCATGGATGCCGGCACGCTCACGATCACCGGTGAGATCATGGTTGGCCATCAGGCCACCACCGGACGCTGGAGCATCTTCCAGATCAACGGCGGCATCTTCACCAATTCCGACACCGGCAACGGCATCGTCATCGCCAACAGTGGCAGCGCTGCCAACGACGCGGAAGTGATCTTCTCGGGCGGCAGCACCAGTTATGTCAACCTGATCAATTTCGGCACGTCTGCCGATGCTCACCAGGGAATTGGTTACTTGTTTATTACAAATGCCACCGTTTATATGGGAGCCAACGGCATCAATCTGGCCAGCCCGAGCGCACAATCTTATATTCCCTTGATTGCGTTGGAAAGCGGCACTTTGGGCGCGACGGCCAACTGGTCGTCCTCGGTTTCCTCCAACACAGCCGGCACCGGGTTCGAGCTGCCCATAGCCACCACCAACTTCAACATCCAGGCGGCCGATTCCGGGAATAACCCCTGGAACATCTCCTTGCTCGGCGGCATCGCCGGCGTCGGGGGCATCACCAAGACCGGCCCCGGCACTCTCTACCTGGGCGGGACCAACTCCTACACCGGCACGACGATTATCAGCAATGGCACTTTGTCCCTCTACCCCAATGGCGCCACAGTGCTGCTCTCGCCCTCCAGCATCACAGTGGAGCCTGGAGCCACGTTCGACGTGTCGGGTGCGCCGAACTATGTGCTCGGCACTTCGACCGCGCAGGGCCTGCTGGGCAACGGCACCATCAACGGCAACTTGACGGTCGGCGCCTACGGGCAGATTTATGCCGGTTTGAACGGCGCCTACGGGACCAACACCTTTAGCGGCAACCTGACACTGAATTCAGGCGCAACGGCCGTTATTTCCATTGGCAGTTCCCCCACTTCCGGGAACAATGGCCTGTTCGTCGTCAACGGCAACTTGTCGCTCTCTGGCAACGCCATCCAAATCACGGCGCCATCCACCGGCAATTTGCCCACCTCTCCCGACTATGTGTTGTTCTCGGTGAGTGGCACGACCACTGGGAGTCCGCTGAGCGCCCCTGTTTGGATTGTCAAACCGGCCAATGCGCACAACTTCACGGTGATCACCAATAGCCAGAACCAAGTGGTGCTGCATTACAACACCGCTCAGCCGCCGACGGCCACCGGCACGATCAGTCCCATCAGCTTGTATCCAGGACAATCCGGGCTTGTCACAGTGACGGTCACTCCTGGAACCTCCAGCCAGATCAATTCGGTGGTGGTGAATTTGGGGTCCATTGGTGGAACCACCACCAACTTGATACTGAGTCACACCGCCAATATTTGGACGAACCTGGTTGTCATCCCCAACAGCTCGACGGTCGTCTATTCGGGCGGTCAAATCATTGACGCGACGGTTACCGATGGGAACAACGAGCAAGCCGTGGTGCAAATTCTGGTGAATATCCTGCCCGGCAAGGTATGGACCGGGGGCGGGAATCCGACCCCCAATTGGAGCGATTCCGCCAATTGGCTCGGCGGGGCGGCCCCGGGTCTGAACGACGGCGACACCGTGGTGTTCGCCGGATCTGTCAATACTTCGCCCTTGATGGACAACACTTACAATCCACTCCTGGCGGTGGTCTTCCAGGGCAATGCCGCTGCTTTCAACATCAACGCCGGTTCGGGGGACACATTGAACCTGAGCGGGGGCGTGACCAACGACTCCTACGCCGTGCAAACCTTTGATGTGCCCATTACCCTTGCCGCGCCGGTGACGTTTAGCGCGCTGAGCAACAACCTGGTCTTTTTGGCGGGGTCCGCGAATAATACAATTGACACAGGCTCCAGCCCCGGCTTTTTGCTCACGGTGGCCGACGGCGGATTCAACACCGTTATATCCAATAACATCACCGATGGCGGGAGTTTCACCAAAACAGGCCCTGGCACCAATACGCTCTACGGACAAAACACCTATCCCGGCAACACCACCATCAATGGCGGCACGGTGGTCGTCCCGACCAACGGCATTTTGTACAACGGCACCTATGGCAACACCACTATCGGCAGCGGCGCGACCCTGACCATCGGGCCGGGGGGCCTGTTCTCTCCGTCCGCCTATACCGGCACCATCGCCAATAACGGCACATTTAATTACTTTGGCGGGGTGAATTCATCTGGACTCTCCCAGACTTTCTCGGGTGTCATCTCCGGCGCCGGGGCGATCAACATCGCCGGTGGCGGCACCAATAACGGCAACATCGTGGTCTTGGACGCGTTGAACACCTTCACGGGCAACGTGACCATCTCCAACACGCTGGTGTCGGTCCAGATCACCGACAACAATGCCAACCCGACTTCCTCGGGCTTGGGCAATACCCAAAGCACCAACTCCATAATCCTCACCAACAATGCCTGGCTTTCATTTGATGCCACGGCTGCCCCTGCTGGCAATGAACTGGGCAGCGGCGGCTCCACCCTCTCGCTGGGGATGGTGATCGGCAAGGGCGCCGTGTTGCAAATTACCGACGGCAACTCCGTCCTTGGCCCTCTGACCCTAAACGGCGGAACACTGATCCCCAATGCGGGAGTCAGTTTGGAGTACATGGCTTTTGAGTTGGCCCAAAGCCCGGTCACAGTCGGCGGCACCAGCCCCTCGTTCATCACCAACACCACTGGCTCTGCCTTCAGCGGCCTGAATCTGGGGGTGGCGGAGGCCACGGGCAATACCACATTCAACGTGGCCTCCACCGGTTCGTCTGGTCCGGACCTGACGGTCGAGGTGCCGCTGGCGGACGCCGGCGGCGAAGCCGTGGGCACTTCCAGCACCGGCTTGATCAAAACAGGGGCGGGCCGGATGCTGCTCACCGGTCAAAACGTGTACCACGGTTCGACCACCATCAGCAACGGCATCCTGGCGCTGGGCTACAATACCGCCTTGGCCCTGGACGGCTCCATCTCCAACAGCCCGAATATCATCGTCACGTCCAACGGCACCCTGAATGTGACGGCCCTGACCGGCATCCCTGGCACCCTGTCCAT
>Ga0187862_10000928_pt1 | contig 32318 bp, 27 predicted proteins | sample June2016WEW_10_1_FD_133003 | JGI IMG/M metagenome (GOLD analysis project Ga0187862, IMG submission 133003) | Peatland microbial communities from SPRUCE experiment site at the Marcell Experimental Forest, Minnesota, USA - June2016WEW_10_150 | ecosystem: Environmental > Terrestrial > Soil >...
ATTGTCATCGGTGCAAAAAATGTGGCGCGCGCCGCGGCTGTAAGCGTCTTCAATGTCGGCCAGAACGCGGTCCAAGGGGAAGAGACGGAAGGAGCGTCCGTACATTTCGCGGATGCTGCAGAAGTTGCAGAGATGCAGGCAGCCACGCGAGGTCTCGATGACGTCGGCGCGCCGGAAATACATGTGAAATCCCTTGGCGAGACGCTTATCGCGGGCGGGTATGCGGATCTTATCCAGATCCTCGAGCGGCCGCGCCGGGTTGTGGCGGACGTGGTCCTCCTCTTTGTAAGTAAGCCCGAGGATGTTCTCCATCCCCTTGCCATCGGCCTCGATACTGTTCAGCAGCTCTCCAAAGGCGAAGTCTCCCTCGCCTCGTATCAGGAAGTCCCACAAATTCGCATCCGGACTGGCGGCGATGCTCTCGGAAAACAACGTGGCATGATAACCGCCGAGCACGGTTCGAATCCGGCTGTCGAACTGCTTGGTCAAATAGGCAAAGCCGACGGTGGTGTCATATTGAAACGTCATGGACGTGAAGCCCACGACATCGGGCTTAAATTCGCGCAAGGTTTGCAAGTAGCGGGCGGCCGCCTGCTTGCGCCAAACCACCATGTCGGCCACTTTGACGTCGTGGTTATCGATCTGGCCGGCAATGGTTGCCATCGCGACACTGGGCGGTTCCCATTGCCTGCGCGGGACCCACGGCGATGTTGCCGGACTTTGAACCAGCAATGCTCTCATTTGGACTCAGCCCGACTCTGTTCACGACCAAGATGGAACTTTAACATCTGCGGCAGAACTGAAGACCAATACTTCCAGGTGTGTCCACCCGGTGCTGTCGACCACACGTGCGGGATGCCGAGTTCGGATAACTTTTCGTGCAAACCAAGCATGCCAGCGAAAAGACGATCGTCGGTTCCGCAGGCGAGAAAAAGTCTGGGAACAGGGCCGGGCACCACGATCGTGTGCTTACCCCGACCTTGCGAATCGAGTGTTCCGGGCGGCGGCGGTTGCGATGGCCAGAAGCTCCACTGATCGTCGACCAGTCCACTCACAATGCTGACGCTGGCGAACCGGCCGGCGTAACGCCGTCCCACATCCATCGACAGATAACCACCGAAGGAGAAGCCACCGATCGCCCAACGCTGGCGTTCGAAAGGGATGGCGTAGTGGCGTGAGACCGTTCCCGCCACCTCCTCCGCCACCAGGGTCAGATAATCGGGGTAGGGAAAGCGGTCCGAATACTGGTGGTAAAAATTGTTGAAGCGAACGTCAGGCAGGACCACGATTGCGGGTCGCACCTCGCCCCGGCCCAGCATCTCGTCGTACACCTGATCCACTTTAAGATCTTGCAACAGGTCTTCTGGCCGGTCCCACCAGCCGTGATTCAAGATGAATGCCTCGGAGGGCGCAGGTTGCGTCTTGGGTATGAGGGCTAGGAAAAAGCGGGGCTCGTTCATCTCTTTGGACCAGAAACGAATGCGCTCCACGATGAGGTTGGAGCGCTCCGAGAGTCTCACCACCTCGATCTGGCCGGGGGCGAGCGGCGCCTTTTCAAAGGCCTCCTTATGCATTCGCCGGCAGGCAGGCAGGAGCAACGTCGCCATCAGTGCCAGCCTTCGTAGTCTCCAACGGTTCAAACCGCGACACCTCACCGAATTTGCTGTCCGCTACCGGCGGTGGCGCCGGCTTGCGTGCCAGAAAGTTTCTTCCGGATGAGCTCTTCGATCTGCTCCAGAGTATCCAAGCTATGTACGTCGACTTCTCTCGGCATGAATTCGACTGCAAAGTGCTCTTCCAGAAAAGCGACGAGGCCGATCATGCCGATCGAATCGATCAGACCGCCGGTGATGAGGGGTGTGGCATCCTCGATGGTGGTTTGATGCACACCGAGCAGAACATTTTCAGCGATGAATTGCCGGACTTCTTTTTTGATCTCCCCGGTCTTGATCCCCATGGCCTTGAGCTCCATGTTGCAGTCCTTGTGCGATTCCAGCTAACGCCACGTAGTCAATCTTGCCCCGGCTTCCCTTGGGTATGGTGTCCAGAAATACGATGTGGTCGGGCAACATGTACGGAGGCAGTGTCCGCGCACAGTAGGCTTTGGCTTCGACCAAGGTTACAGCGCCCTCAGAACGGGCGCGGACAAAAGCAGTTATGGTGGTTCCCGTCTGCCCGTACTCGGCAGCGACCGCCGCCGCTTCCAGTATAGCCTCGTGGCGGGCGAGTGCAGTTTCGATTTCCCCCAGTTCAATACGGAAACCGCGGCGTTTCACTTGCCGGTCGAGCCGTCCTACGAAAAGGTAGTTACCGTCAGGCGCAAGCGACACGCGGTCGCCGGTGCGGTAATAGCGTTCGCCCTCCAAGGTGACGAAAGCACGTTGCGTGTCGTCGGTGCGGACTTCGGGGCGGACCCCGGATTGGACCCCGGGGCGGTTCCAGTATCCGCTCATCAGGGAGTCGCCGCCAGCGAGCAGTTCGCCGCTCGACGCCTCCACCGTCACCGTGGCGTAGGGGCAGGGATGGCCGATAGGCAGCGGCTGCGATCCGTCGAAGCCGCGCGGCACGCGGTACCATGTGACTACATTGGTCTCGGTGGGGCCGTAAAGGTTAGCGCAAACAGCTTGCGGGACTGCGGCCTGCAACCGCGCCACATTTGGACCAGGGAAAACCTCACCAGCGAAGAGGATGAGGCGCAGACCGGGATAATCATGCTGCGCCAACCGACCCTCCTGTAACATGCCGCTCAAAATAGACGGCACGGAATACCAGCAGGTGATGCGGGCTTCGCGCACGAACTGCACCAGGAAACGCGGCATCCACACGATATGGCTGGGAACCAAAACGCAAGTAGCGCCGCACAACGCCATATTGAAAATATCAAAGGTGGAAAGATCGAAACCCAAGGGCGACGGGCAGGCGATACGGTCCGTTGAACAGACCTGAAACTCGTGCGCGGTCCATCTTACGAAAGCGCTTACCGCACGGTGGGAAAGAACCACTCCCTTGGGCCGGCCCGTCGATCCGGAGGTAAACAGAATGAAAGCCGGGTCGCCGGCGTCGGCCCTGGGCAGCGAGTCTAGTCTGCGAATAGCGGTGCCGGCAGGAGCCGTCGGCTCCGCTTGCCATGGGATGCTGGCGCCGGTCTGGCGGTCGTTTATTCGAAGTATGATTCGCGGCGGGTTACTTTCTCCCGCACTGTCGCCCTCGATCACCAGCCGTGCCGCGCTATCCGCAAGGGTTGTTTCAATTCGCTCCTTCGGCCACTGGGGATGGATGGGAACATAGATAGCTCCGGCGAGAAGGGACGCAAAAACAGAGACGATCGCATCGGTGGTCTTCGGCAGCACCAGAGCGATGCGGTCCTGTTTTTGGATGCCATGTTCGACAAACCGCAGGGCAAGCGACGCGGCTTGCTCGAACAGCTCCCGGAAAGAAGTGACCCGATCTTCTTCGACAACGGCTGGAGCATCGGGCGTGGCCGCCGCCGTGCGTTGAAGCCAGTCCGAGAGCAGGTCGCTTTCAGGCTCGGGCAAGCGTTACCCCCCAGGTGAAACCGATCCCAGCGGATGCGAACAGTAACAATTGGCCAGGACGAATTCGGCCCTCGCGACGCATATTCACATAATTGATGACGAGATCGCTAGCGAAGGTGTGGCCGTACTCTGCCATGGGAGTTGGCGGCAGGCTGCCTTTGGGCAGTCCCAACATCTTGCGGAAACCCTCGCGGTCCCGGAGGCTGATGTTGCAATAGATGAAATGGTCAACATCGTTCAAGCTCAGGGAAGACGCCGCCAGAGCCTGATTCATCACCCGGAACAGGTTGAGATAGTAGATGGGCATCACCTCTTTTTCAATGCATAGAGCATCGACAATAATGTCGAGGTGGCCGTTCGTCCGGACCAGGGCAATAGCATCGTGGAGGTGGCCGAGTGTCATGGTTTCGACGCCCAGAAGCAACGGGCCCTCCGTGCCTTGGCGGCGCAGGATCACGGCACTGCCGGCGTCGCCATGCATGGTAATTGGAAGTAACGAGCGGTTGCCTTGAGGCGCGGCGTCGCCGGTCACCAGCAGGACGGTCTGAATGCTTTCATCCGTGTTCATCCAACCCAGCGCGGTCTTGATGGCGACGTGAAGGGCTGCACATCCGCCGGCTTTGAAACTCAAGATCATCGAAGTTTCAGCCCCCAGATCGGCGCTGAGTTTGTGGGCGAAGGAGAGACACTGCGAGCTCTCGCCGGGGAAAGTGCTGTAATCCAGGATGAGATTGATGTCCCGCGCCGTAATCCCCGCTTCCGCTATCGCCGTGGAAGCGGCTTCGAGAACCAGGTCATAGGGTTGTTTTGCGCCGCAGATGCGGACCCGATTTAGTCCGAGACCTTCCACGGCCTTTCGTCTCGACTCCGGGCTCAACGGAGCTAGCGTTGTCTCCACTCGAGTTCGTTCCCGTTCCAAGACTGCTTCCACGGCCTCATCGTCGGGCGGAACGGCGTACGCCGCGGCTGCAATTCGCACATTCATATTCAAGGCAACTCCAGCAGAAGCGCCGCAAATCCGCGGTCGCCGGCTGTTCCTGACGATGTTCCTAACGAGGTTCGTGACGTTGTTCCTGACGATGTTCCTAATAACAGGGCCTGTCCACTTTTTGGCCGGCCGCTTAACGCCAGGATCAAGTGGAAAAGAGCGCCCGTGCCGGCCAAACCCGCGGCAACCGCCTGCGGGGGTATGATGACGGCGCCGTCGCCGGCAATCTCCCGCGCCAAGGCGGTTGTCGGACTGGTGGCGCAAGGTGCGCCATCCCCGGTACAGATCGTAAGATTCGGGACGGAACCGCCGAGCATCTGCCGGATGATCTCCACTGGCTGCCCGCCTGCGGCCCAGCGGCCCGAGTGGAGTCGGGCATAAGAGCGGGCGTAAGAGCGGGCGTCGGATCGTGCTTCGCGACGGCCCACCGGTTCCAGCACTAATGCGGTTATGCCTTCGCTGGGCATGAAACCTCCGCCTTCCGGCAAGGGATCCGAGTTGTAGCAGGCCGGCGCGAGTAGGCCTGCTGCCTCATACCACTCATAGACGGTTTGCGTCAGCGCGTCACCCGCGAGGACAACGGCTAAGTCAGCCTGACCATGGCGGAGCAGGGAAGCGGCTTGAATCAGCGCGCTCTCACCCGCAAAGGCCTTGTTGCTCACCGTGATATTAGGCCCTCGCAGGCCATGAAACAAAGACACGTGACTGGCGGGAGCGCTGGCGAGAGTCTCTGGAAAAGTGCTGGGATCGGTTCCGCTCCAACCGTTTGCGGCGGCGCTCAGGTAGAAGGCCTCGGTGAGGTCAACACAGCCGAAGGCGGTGGCGAAGACCACCGCAACCCGGGACCGGTCTATCTGGCTAAGGTCGATGGCAGCATCCTTAATGGCCAGGGAAGAAGCCACCAAGGCCCACACCGACAAGCGATCGAGACGTCTGGTCTTCAGACCGGGCACGACGCTGGCGGGGCGAAACGGCTTTACCAGAAACGCTCTCCGCAGGCCGGCACTTGTCCATGCGGTGATGGCACTGGGTTCCAAGGGACACGGTGGAATTAGCCCTGCAATCGGGCCATAAGGACTCACGGAACCGATACCGGTAATAGCAATAGCAACGTCCGGCGAATTCGGAGTCATGCTGGGCCGCTCCCGAATATGAGCACCGTGTTGCTGCCGCCAAAACCCGCGGAAACCGACATGGCCAGCGGCAGCGGTTGGCGTTTCACTTCTCCCCTTAGCCAGTCAACGCCCGGGCTCTCGATGGGATCCGTCAGGCGCAGCGTAGGAAGCAGTGCCCCTGAACGAATGGCCATGATCGTAATGGCTGCTTCCAAGGCGCCGGCTGCACCCAGACAGTGTCCGAAATAAGACTTTGTCGAAGATACGGGAATGGGACGGTGACGTCGCCGGAAGGCGGTTTCGTAGGCGTGGGCCTCGGCAATATCGTTCAAGGGCGTGCCCGTGCCGTGGGCATTCACATAGCCGATCTCATCGCCACTGACCCCCGCCATTTCCATGGAAAGGCGCATGCAATCGGCCAAGCCGCTTCCCTGTTGCTGTGGCGCGGTAGGATGAAATGCATCGTTGGTCATGGCCCATCCACGCAGCACCGCCAGAACGTTGGCCTTACGCGCCGTGGCTCCGGCGAGGGTTTCGAGTACGAGCACCGCGGACCCTTCGCCCAGGTTCAGGCCCTTGCGATTCTGGTCAAAGGGACAGCAAGGGGCTGGGTCCAATGCCTGCAGGGAGTTAAATCCGCTCAATGTGAACGGGCATAGTGCGTCGCTGCCTCCAGCCAGGATTATGGGCGCGGCCCCGTCAAGCAGCAGGTTGGCGGTGAGCGCGATCGCCATGGCTCCGGATGCGCAAGCCACGGAGATGGCACAGCGCGGTCCGCGAATGCCCAAATGCTCACCCACGGCGTCGGCGACGTGCGCGAAGGGATAGGAGGCGCCCCGCAAGAGACCGCCGCGGCGCCGAAACCAAGCGGCCGGATCTTGGGCGATTCCGGTATCGATCTCGGTCAAGCCCCCGACCGTGTTCGCCATCACGACACCGCTCTCCCGGAAGGTAGAGCTATCGCAACCCGAATTCGCTACTGCGTCCTGTGCCGCCACCGCCGCGAGTCGATCGGTGCGCGAGTAACGGGAACTGGAGCCTTCCGCCAGAAGCGCCAATCCCCGGGCTTCGACCTGGGCAGTCGTGCCTTCGAAGCCGGGATACAGATCCTTTGTGGGCGCCAGGCAACTGGTGCCCGCCAACATGCCCGCCTGCAGGGAGTCCAGGCCGATGCCATAGGGACTGACAACGCCGACACCAGTAACGACGATGGTTTTATGGATATCAGTCACGGGAGGCAACCGGCCAAAAGTTAAAAAAATTCAACCACTGATTGTGATAGGTCGTCAACGTCTTTTCCAGAAACCGGACGGCTTGGCATAGACCGGCGTGCTGGCCGGCGTCGCGCGCGTCGGAGGTGGCTGCCAATGTGACCGAGGACAGAGTCGGCAAGATCGGATCGCCGGTTAGAACGCGGTAGCGCAGCCAGCTCTGGCGAACGACAAAACCGGGCAGCACTGGGGCGCCCGAGACCTGCGAAAGCAGGAAGGGTCCAAGCGGAAAGGCAGCGGGTTCAGAGAAAAACATGACATTGACGCCATGATGCTGATAAACGCGGTCTCCCTGGATGGCCACAATCTCATTGCGGCGCAACGCCTGCAAGAGTTCGATGGAGGCCCGCGTGCCGCCACCGAGATCCACAATTTTAAGCCGCTCGTTGGTCATCAGATTCCGCAACATGATCTCCGCCGGATTGTTCTCTACCAAGCGGGCCACGTTGACGGGCCGGCCGTGCAACTCGAGGAGGCGCGAGGCGAATTCCGGATTCCCGAGATGTGCCGTCCACACGATGAGGCCATTGCCCGCCGCCAGGCATTGGTCGATCTTGGCGGCGCCGCGCTCCTGATCCACCAGCATGGAGAGCAGTTGCGCATGCGTGGCCTGGGGCACATAACAATAGGAAACCATGAAGTCGCAGAACGAATAGAAGACGCGATAAACCTCCCACTGCAGCGCCAGCCCGCGCTTGCCCAAGATCCGGCGCAGATTGGCCGTCACTCCCTGGCGCTCGCGCTTCAATAGAAAGAAGAATATCAGCGCCGTTACCGCCGCGATTGGCGGATGAAGGAAGCGGGGCAGAAACGGCATGGTGTAAAACACCATTCGGTGGGTCAGGACGTTGTGAAAGCGATGTTGGTACCAGCGCGTCAATTCGCGCCCGCCGTCATGAGGTCACCCACATTGTGAATTACTTTCCGCTTCAACACCGAGTACATGTGAACGATCTCCAGGTTGCTATACCCGATGGAGCGGAGCGTGCGCACCGCGCTATCAACGGCGGCGGGATTGCTCAATCCAAAGCGGCGGTGGTACTCAAGCTGAATATCGAACATGTCGTGCTTCGACAATGTGGGAGTCCCTAAGGGCAGATCGTTGTAAGAAAACCGGCTGGTCAGTTCCATGCGCCCGGGATCCCAACCGGCCTCCAAAGCCTGCTGGTTGATCTCGCAGCCTGGAAAAAACCGCAAGCAAAAATGGTAGGGCAACAACGACGCCTTGGGCAATTCGCTCAACCAGTCCAGGGTGCGTTGCGCCAGTTCGCGGGTTTCGGTGGGAAAGCCGTACATGGTGGAGATGTTCACGGCCACGTTCTGGCGCTGTGTGTAGGCGATGATGCGCTTGGCCTTTTCGAGATCGAGGCGTTTCTTTACCAGGCGTTGGATTTCGTCCGTGCCCGATTCGACGGCGTAGGTAAACCAGACGGCGCCGGCTGCGAGTGCGCGGTCCACGAATTTCTCGCTGGTGATGTCGGCGCGCAGGCCGTTGACGAAGTACAGTCGCAGCTTCAGCCCGGCCGCCACGATCCGATCGAACAGTTCGAGAGCGCGCTTGGCGTCGACGTTGAAGATATCGTCGACAATATAGAAGTCCAAAATCCCGTGCTGGTCGTGCAGTTCCTTGATTTCGTCGAAGATGTTGGCGGCGCTCCGCAGCCGGATGCCCTTCCAATGGGTGAAACAGAAAGTGCAATGGTAGGCACAGCCGCGGCTGGTCAGCAGGACTCCCTGCCGCCGGTGATTATATGCGTAACTAAGCTGACGCTCGTATTGATCGAGGTCGATCAAGTCGTAGGAGGGGAAGGGCAGGCTGTCGACGTCCGCCAATTCCAGTTGGTCTTCGTTTTCCGTTACGCCATTTTCCGCCGCAGCATCGTCCGTGCGGTACAACAGTCCGGCGATCGAGGGAAGCGGCGCTCCCGAAAGCAGGTCGGCGAAAACCTTCTCGCCTTCCCCTTTTACCGCAATCTCCAGTTCAGGTACTTCCTGGAAGAGCCGGCGCTTGTACGCCTGCACGATAGGTCCACCGGCGACAATCGTGGCATCGCTGTGGGCGCGCACCAGGCTGGCAACGCGCTGCAGTTCTTCAAGAAAGAAGGCGATGGAGCGAATGCCGACAACATCCGGCTGAAACTCGTTCAAGATGCGGATGAAGCGCGCGTCGTCAGTAGAAAGGTCAGTAGAAGAAAGGTCAGGCGAAGAAAGCGAGGACTCGACGATGCGGAACTCCACGCCGGGGAGAATGGTGCGAGCATAAGATGCGAGATACATCAGTCCCAAGGGCGGGATATGTACCTCGTAGGGCATAGTGGTTCCCACCCACTTACCCATGTTGTTACTCTCTACCAGCAGGACGCGAGCCGCTGGCTTCGTCTTACAGTGGGCCGGCATGGGGGAACTTACTCATGGAATGTAAATGTCAGGTTCTTGCCGCCGCCATTTTTGATTCGATGGTGGCTGCCAAAGCGTTGACGCTCGCCCAAGCTTTCTCGTCGAACTTGGCATCCACGAGCTTGATACCGAAGTGCCGCTCAATCTCAAGGATAAGTTGAAGGATATCGATGGAATCGATTTCCAAGTCGCCACCGAGCAGGGGCTGATCGTCGCCGAGGTCTTCCGGGGTCAAGTCGGCGATCCGCAAGCTCTTCAGAATAATCGGCTTAAGTTGTTCTTTGACGCTGGCCATGATGTCTGTTTACGGTTGTACAGTATAACATTTCAGCTCACCGTATCAGGCCGAGGGCAGAGGTCAAACGCAGAAAACCGCGGGAAGCAACGCCGGCTGGATCCAGAAGCACAGTGCGGTCCGCGAGCAGGTCGCGAACCGGCTGACCGCGGAAATGGCCGATCTGCCGGTAGTGGGCGATGAAATAGAGCACCCGCAAAAAGATTTTCCAGCCCACCGGAGCAAAGTATGCGGGCGTTATGAAAGGCACGGCGCGGCCCTCTTTGACTTCAGCCGCGAAATCCCGAAAGCTCGCAGCCTGCGATAGCGAGAGCACGGAGCTCGCGAGGAGAAGATGGCTGTCGCCGCCACCGATTACGGGCTTGCCCACCTGCTTGGCCAATTGGAGTACGCGGTCGTTTTCTTCCTGGCCCCGCATCCCGTTGTACTCCAGGGCATGAATCGCCCAGCCGTATCGGCGCAGAAGCTCTTCCACCGGGATCTTGCGGCGCGAGTCTTTATTATTATTGTGATTATTGCCCCAGGGAACCAGCGGATGGTTCAGCACTACCAGACATCCACTGGCGCGGAGAATTTCGAACAGATCGTCCAGCCGTTCCGCGCGGGATGCGGCTTGCAAACTGGCATGGGTCTCCAGAACGGTGGACTCGGGTAGACCCGTAATTCCCAGGTGGAAGAGATAGTTCTGAAAGCGGAAGGACAACTCCTCGCCGAAAGTATGGCGCTGCGCATTCTCGGGATGCTTCTGCCGCAGTTCTAGACTGCCGGCAACTTCGTCATGGTCGGTAATCCCCAGATGGACACCGTCGAAGCCGAACGTGGCGACGCCCGCGGACTCCACGCGCAACACGTCCTCAACCGTCAGTGGCGGCCGGTAGTAAACGTCGGCATAGTCCAAGCTGGAGACCGCCGCCAGCCCAAATGCTCGTTGCAGAATGCTCCGAAACGGGCGCATGAACCACAGCTTCACCACCTGGTTCAGAGCAGCCATGTTCTCAATGGAGTGGCAGGAGTGGTTGTGGGGTGAAACCGCAAAGTCGAATTCTCGCGCTGGCTGGGGACACGCACGATAAGCATAGTCCTCGATCGCCCAGCAATCCGTGCCCCTCATCCGCTGTTCCTCGTGCTGTCTCTGCGATGCCCCACCAAATCTATAGCAATCCGCCATCAACCGCGATCACCTGTCCGGTGATGTAGCTTGCTTCGGGAGACGCCAGAAATACGACCAGCGCAGCCACCTCTTCGGGCTTCCCAAAACGCCCCAGAGGAATTTCGAAGAGCAATCGTTTCTCGTCCTTCTCGATATATTTCGTGGACATGGGGCTGGGGATCACGCCGGGGCAGACGGCATTGACTCGGATGTTGAATCGCCCTACCTCGCGGGCGAGCGCCTTGCTGAAGGCGATAATGCCTCCCTTGGAAGCCGAGTAGTTGCACTGGCCGGCCTGGCCGCGAACTCCGCTGGGCGACACGATATTGCAAATCGCTCCGCTCCCCTGGCGCATCATGCCCGGCAAGGCCAAGCGCGAACACAAATAAGTGCCGCGCAGATTGGTGTCGATCACTGCGTCCCACTGCTCCTCGGACATAAAGGCCAGCAGGACATCGCGGTTGATTCCCGCGTTGTTTATCAGATAATCGACCGGGCCGTATTGTTGTTCGATGTGCTCGAACATGGGCGCGACGCTCTCGTGGCGGGACAGATCGGCTTCGACGGCCAGCGCCTGTCCGCCGGCGGCGGCGATGCGCTCCACCACTTCGTCGGCGGATTTTTTCCCGTGATGGTAGTGTGCGGCCACGCGAAATCCCGTGCTTCCCAGGGCTTGCGCAATCGCGGAGCCTATAACTCCGGAAGCGCCCGTGACCAATGCGGTCTTCTGATGTTCAAGTCGTATCTCAGCCATATGTTCAATTAGTGGAGCGGCTTGAATATCATAAGATAAGCTCCCCAACGCGAGTTATACCGTGCTATGTTCCCGTCCAGCGCATAGGAAACCGTGCCTTGCACTAAGGTGCCTTTGGGGCCGGGAGTATTGAAATTGACCTCGAGGCCGTCAAACTTGCGGAAATGGCTGGACTCCTCCAGATTACGCGCGCGTGCATAGCTGTACATCCCATCGAACTTCATGAAATCCATCACGTTAAAACCGTAGTGCACGTTGCCCATGGCGATGGCGTCGAAAGTGTCCGTGCCGCTGGGGATTCCGTGCAGGTGCGGCTCCGAAAAAAAGGAGGGAAAGTAACGGGAGAAGCGATCCAGTTGGTCTCCGCCCCAATAAGAGAAATCAAATCCGCCCTTGGTGAATTTACCGATGTAGTAATCCTTGTTGAAGTCGGCGTTGTAGAGCGTGTATGCGTTCTGCGGCGGCTGGACCAGCAAGGTGGTTTGCGGCGGCGGGTTCGGCGAAGTAGAGCCACATCCAGCTGGTTGCAGGGCGATGGAAGCGCATCCGAACGGTCTCCAGTCGATGCGCTGGCCCCTGGTGCCCTCCGCGCTGAACACATAACCTTTACGGGTATATTTTATGTCGACGACCGGAAGCACGGTCACGCCGTTGCGCGGCAGTACGTATTGGCTATACGCGTCGCTGGTCCTGAGGAAATTGTCATAGGCCAAGTAAGTCGACGCCGTCAGGCTAAGATGGGTGGTGGCCTGCCATGAGGCTCGCAGCCCGGTAGTTTGTTCCCATGTCCACACCTGTCCTTGCGTCAATTCCGTGTTGCCGCTGTAGATGCGGTTCTCGCCGGGCAGCGCAGAGAGCGCCAAATCCACTGCCAGGCGGAACTTGGGCCGGTACTGCTTGGAGAGGTCGGTGACCAGGATGGGACCGGCAAAGAAAGTCGAAAGCTGGGCGCCAGTGTGGCGAAAATCGAAATCGGCCATGCTGACGCCGGCAAACGGAATGGGAAAGTTGAACGTGCCTCCGTACATAGCCCCGCCAGCGAGAGACACTATGCGCTTCTCGCTGTTCTCCACCAGAACCCGCTCGTTACCTTGTATTACTAGAGACCGCAGTCCCTTGTCGGTCTCCCGGTACATCGGGTCTTTGGAACTGTGCTCGGCCGCGAGGGCGTCACTAAATTGCGCACTATTGATCGCATAGTCCGAAAACTGCACGGTTCTCTGAAGCACGAAATCCCGTCCCGCTGCATTCAGTAACTGCTGGGCTGAGATCGACCGCAGTAAGTTGAACTGATTCCCCTTGGCGTCGGCGACTAACTCGAAATTCTGGGTCTCGACATTCACCAGGACGTTGCTCTTCGAACCGCGCTGGCTGAGATACTGTTTCACTTCGCGAAAGGTAGTGCCATCGATCCACACTTTGCCGCTGTAAAGGGCCTCGTCCCTTAACTTGGGCTCGACTCCGATTACATAGCACATGGCGCCGTTGACTTGTTCCGTGCCCAGCAACTTGTATTCATAGCGCTCGTTGAGCTTCAATTCGAGGGGCTGGGTCAGGACCTTTTCCGGCTCGATTTGCGGCAGCGGGAACTGGTGGTTCTTGCCGAACTTCACACCGTTAACGTACAGCTCCTTCTGGGCGAATTCCGTCTGTCCGGCACGGTTGAAAAACTGCTTGAGTTGCATGGAGATGTCGAACCCCGGACCCAGGTTGGTGCCTTCAAAGTGCAGGTTTATGAAACTGGAAGCCAGATAGTTTTCCAGCTTCTGTTTTTGCGCTTCGCGGTACTGCTGCCAGCGGGCAATGATTTCCTCGACCGTGAGCTCGACTCCGCTCTTAACTTCCACCGTGTTATACAGCGTCTTATCGGCGTCGCTCTCTTTGTGGATATGGATCAGCGCATACTCGCTGGTGCAAGCGCAGGTCTGTGCCAAGCCCTTGTCGGTCTTAACGGGTTCGCCTGCGGGGAGCCGGACGCCCGTTGCGGCGTCGTACCACTCGATCTCGAATTCTCCCGAAGCGATGCCCTGGAGCCTGACCGTCTTCGGGTGGTCGGGGCTTCCATTCGCGCGCGCCACAATCACGAGATCCGGCGACTGCCCGCCGCCGAACCACCGGTGTTCATCGCTGCTTACGCCATCCACCGCGATACTGAACGGCGAGGTTGCGGAATCCTCCGGGAACATGTTGCCAGTAATGTAATGCGCCATGAAGCTGCTCACCGCGCACACCCTATCTGCAGCCTGGGCGTCGGAGGGCTCTGACCAGACGATTTCGACGGAGGTGCCGCTGGCCGCGAGCGTCGCCGTCAAATAAGGCGTGGCTGCGGCGGACGTTGCGGCGTCTAACTTGAGGATGAGGGGCTTATTCAGCGCTTGTTCGGCAATCCACGCAGCATCTTCGCGCCACCTTTGCGAATAGGTGGTACCCAGCAGATCGGAGTATGTGGCCAGCCGCTTCACTAAGTCGCCATGCCGGCCGACAAAGCCTAACGGAAAAACAAACGCGAGCCGCAATCCAGCGTTGCTGGCCTTCGCGGTCACCGCCAGGCGCAGCAGTCCGAACGCAACGAGATCGGGAGCGGTCAGCGGTTCCTCGACTTCCACGATAAGTCCGCGTACCACGGGCGCCGAGAGAGGCGCCGCTTTCAGGAACGCGTCAACTCGCTCGGTGATCTGCCTCTCAGATTCGTTGCCGGTAAGAGAGGCGGTTCCCACAATCACGTGCAGCCAGACCTCTGATCGATCGGGAGATGCCTCCGGCATGCTCAGGACGGCTTGTGCTTGCTCTTCGAAAAGGCTGGCGGGAGTTTCGTCGCCGGCGAACTGGAAAGGTACCGGCGGCAGCACCATCAATTTGCCTGGGAATGCGCATTGTTCGGCGGCCTTTACGCCCGCCGCAAGATTCTGATCCGTGGGAATAGAGACGGCGGCCTTGGGCAGACCGGCTTCCGCCATTAGCGGCAAAAGCAGAAAACAAAAGAAGAGCAGAAGAGCGGCAATTCGTCCCAAACCCGCCACTCGGAAGGAGAACAGCATTGCCGAGCCCTGTGACGATTTCATGAAATTTAAATCCGATAGTCTTGAGAATTAGGAAAAACTAGTCGGCTTGCGTTGGCGCTCGCCTTCCACCAGCACGCCATCGCCAGGGCCGCAGCCCGCCAGCCGGGGCAACGGGCTGCTTTCGGTTCGAATCAATTCCTCGGCACTGCGGAGTCTGGCGCCCGCGTTGTAACTACAGAAAGGAATCAGTTGTCCGTCGGTAGCGACATATTGGATGATACACCGCTGGAGGCGGCGCAGATTGTAACTGGGAGCGTCCATAAAGTGCATACCCGCCACGAATATGCCGTTGAAGCCTTTGCGAAACCAGCCGGCGGACCTTCCCTTGGACTTGTCCTCCCACCCTTCCAGGCTGCGCAACATACGCTGGAACGTAAGTCCTTCCGGGGCCTTCTGCTTGTCGAAACATTGTGCCAGGCGGCCGAATTGGCGGATGCGCGAAATCTGCCGCTCGATGACGCCCGGAGCGGTATCTGGACTTACTTCAGCCATGCTGCGAAAGAACCGGTCGAGATCGAAAAAACTGCTCAGGCAGAAGGGCTTGTTGTCGTCGTCAACGTAGAAGAACGTGCCGAGCGAACAATGGGCATCGCTGAGAGGGGGAATGGTCGCGTCGCGGCGGACGCGGTCGAGGGCACGGCTGATCAGCGATATTGAATTGAGTGGGAACCAATCATCGGGGAAGCGGGTTAATCCCGTCTGTCGACCAAACTCGCGGGCCATGGTGGCAAGGTTGAAGGGCTCGGAGGTTTCGTCCGCGACTTCGATCCTGCCGACATGCGCAGCCGGCTGTATGCTGATGCCGGTGACGTGGCTGCTGTGTTCGAGAGCGAACTGGAAGATGGGCCCCAGTTGGTCGACGTTGACGGAGGTGGCTATGGTCGGTACCAGGACGAGGCGCATGTTCGTCTTCTCGACGTTGTTGACGGCGGCGATCTTTTTATCCAACAGCCGCTGGCCGCGCAATTTGAGATAGACCTCGTCGTTGACGCCATCAAACTGCAAGTACAGCGTGTGCAGGCCGGAATCCTCACAGAGTTTTGCGTAGTCGGGGTTGACGAACCGGCTGCCGTTCGTCGCTACCTGGATATGGGTGAAACCAAGATCGCGGGCGGTACGAAGGATGCCCGGAAACTCGGGGTGCAGCGTGGGCTCTCCGCCGGAGAACTGGATGTGGCGGCAGGGCACGGGCCGATCGAGCAGCGACTGGAGCATTTTGCTCACTAGTTTCGTATCGAGGAAGTAGTGGTTGCCGTCGCCCGTGGCCTCCGCGAAACACACGGGACACCTGAAATTGCAGCGGTTCGTGATGTCGATGACGGCCAAGCATGGCTCGTTGTGACTGGCCGTGGCACAGTCGCAAGCTTCCCCATGGGCTGGCGCTGCCGGCTCGGCATCGGGAAAGACTAGTTTGTTCCACTCGTCCAGCCTGCGGTACAAATCGGCATCGGAGAAGATCAGGGAGTCGGTGGATTCGTGGCATGAACACTGCGGACGCTGATAGACCTTCCCTCCTCGATCGACAATCACGGAAGCAATTGGCTTGCCGCACTCAGGGCACTGCGACGAGATCGTGTCGATGGTGGTATCGCGAGCGAGCGGGTTCATTACGGATTGTTCATCGATGAAGGCTTGACGCTCCAAGTATATACGAATGCTAAAAGGCGACTCATCTTGAGTAATGATGGGTGGTGGCTCAGTTTCGAAAGACGCGTGGCCTCAGCGGCTAAAGCCGCAATGAAAATGCAAGGCTTACGGCGCGGCTGAAGCCGCGCCCTTCAAAACAAATTCAAACTGAGCCACTACATAATGATGCGACTCTCTCAATCCGATCAACCGTCGCTCGTCATTGCCGCCGGCAGCGACTTATTCGGTTGGACGGCCCAGCACTCTCTTTTCTTCCCCTAAGAGAATGACCGCGGGAACCAGCCAGAGGCCGCCGGCCAGTGCCAGAGCGACGCCCAATGAGGTTACGAGACCCAGTTCGGCGAGCGGCGCGAAACTGGAGGCCATAAGCGCCCCGAACCCGACGATCGTGGTCAGGTTCGACTGAATCAGCGCTGCGCCGGAAGCCTTCGCGACCACGAGAATTCCGTTGCGCTCGTTTTCCAGGTAACGACGGACTAAATGGATGCCATTATCGATTCCAATACCGATAATAAGTGGGATCGCCGTAATGGACATAAAGCTGAAGCGGTGTCGCACCAGCAGCAAGAGCCCGAAGGTTACGATGATGGCGAATACGATCGGCATCAGTACGACGAGCGCCACGCGGAGGTTGCGGAAACAGAGATAGACAATCAGGATGATGGCAGCCGCCGTCCACACCAATGCTCTGCGGCTGTCGTGAAGGACCTGGTTCTGCATGTCGCGGTTGATTTTGTCGAAAGAGAATTCCACGAACGGACCAAACTGAGCGCGCCAGGACTCGAGGACGGCTTCCGGAATCACCTGGGTAGCATTGGGGTCCGTGGCATAAAAGGCGATGGCCGAGACGTAGCTACCGTCCTTCGTCTTGCGAATGCTGTTGTCGAGCAGCCCTGGTGGCAGCAACTCGGCGGCCTTTTCCAGCGTAATAGGCTCCGCGCCTGATGCTAGCTTTCGCAGCCGCTCGATAAAGGGCTGGTGCGGCGCGATTCGAAAACCATTCTCGCGGAGGGAATCCTCAAGAGCGCGGGCAGAGGCCACCAGATTGATGCCTGCCAGCGCACCGGCCCGTTCGCTCTGGGTGCGGGCCGAGGGAAGCAGGTCGGTGGGGGAGAAGATGGACTTGAGGACGCCGCGCTGCCGATAAGCTCCCAGGCCAGCGGTCAGCTCTTCGGCCCGGCGCAGTACTTCCTCCTGGGCGCCGGCGATCAAAAGCACGTTCGGACTGCCCTCAATACCGAACTTGGCGGAAAGCCGGTTCTGCGCGGCGACGGCTGGGTTGTCGGCGCCAGTGATCTCGAAGCGCGCTTCCATCCTGACGGCAGGCAGAGACAGTAATGACAGCAGGAACATCCCCAAGGCAAAGGCGACGACGAGGCGGGCGTGCCGGCCCACAAAATCGACGAATTTCCGCGCCACGAAGGGTAGGAAGCGGAAGGTAATGGTTTCCGGCGCGCGCGGCTTCGAGAACCGCCACCAGAGTTGCATCAGCGCGGGGACGGTCAAGAGCGTGTGGAACATCATCATCAACATTCCAACGGTGAGGATGAATCCGAACTCCGCCAGCGCCTTGAAGCTGGAGGTGGCCAGCGCCGCAGTCGATGTCGCCATCGTCAGTATGCAGAAGATGACGCTCAGTCCGGTGGTTTCGAAGGTGCGAAACATAGCCTCGTTCAGAGTCCCGCCTTTTGCCCATTCCTGCGGTACGCGGTTAAAGAAATGCACGACTTGGTCATCGCCCAGTCCTGTCAGGATGGCGATAAAAGCCAGGCTGATAAGATTTACTTCTCCGGGATAGAAACTGGCTACGCCTGTAGTCCACAGAATGCCCAGTCCGGTGGGCAGCAGCGACAAAAGCAGCAGCGGAATTCTAGGATAGATCAGCAGGCATAGCACCAGATTGCCGACGATCGAAATCGTAGAAATTCGGCGAATGTTTTTTTCGATGAACTTATGTTCCTGTTCGGCGTAAAGGTAAGCGCCGGCCGTGGTCGCTCGCACGCCGGAATCGCGGAAGGCGGGGTCGGCGCTCATTGATTGGCTGATCTGCTGTATATGCTCCCGTGTCCATTGCACGACTTGCTGGGCAAACTGGTAATCCACGGCCGACTGGCGAGGCTCGGCAATGATGAGCAGCGCCTTGTGGTCCTTGCTGAAAAATCGGTTCCCGGATCCCCAGGTCAGGTCGAAATTGGCGAACTGCGAAAATCCCTGACGGTTGTGCGCCGCCACTTCCATGAGGCCGAGAGGATCGGCCACAAAGTAATTTGTTCCTAAAGACGAGAACGGCGTGACCAGTTCGGTTGCGGCTTGGCGAACGGTTTGATGAATCTGTTGCGGATCCAGCCGCAGCTTCAGGTCTTCCGTTTGCTCGGGCATAACGAATGACGGAAAGTTCCAAGTAAAGAACCGCACCATGTTGAGCAGTTCTTCTTCCTGCAATCCGCAACGCGCGTGTTTGAAGAGCCCGCTGGATTGCATGTCGGCGGTGAGACGGTCGGCCATTTCCTCCATCTCGCCGGTGGTGTCCTTTTCCCCCTCCGGGGCCTCGATCAGCACGAAGAGCTGGTTGCCATAACCCAGCTCTTTGCCGATCTGGCTCGCGGCTCGCCATTGCGGATCGCGATTGCCAAACAGATCGGTCAGGTCGGTGCCGGTGCGCAGGTTGTGGATGTTGGCATACAAGAACAAAGTCAGAACCAGGCTAAGGGCCGTCACCAAGCCCGGGTGACCTACGACCAAGCGACTCACCAAGCGCATGAAACGGACCATCATGGCGCGGCCTCCGCCAATGGCTTTCTTGCAATAAATAGAATATGAGCCAGAGGCAGGTGGTTTCGAAAGCGGCGCTCTTCTACCTGCATGCCCACATTCTCCAGCGCAAAGCGGTAGTCGGTGGCCGGAAGCATCAGGGGCCGGACGCCGGCGCCCCCGCAGGCGAAGATGAGCCGGTCGAAAGCCATGGTGATTGTGGACCACAGGCCGCGTTCGCGATCATGGACGCGGAATACCAGCGTTCCCTGGGACTCGAGTGCCGAACAACAACGTTTCAGCAAGGATAGTTGCTCATCGGCGGGCAGGTACTGCAAAACATCCAGAATCAAAATCAAACCGGCTGGCGGAAGCTCGAAATGACGGATGTCCGCAACGCTCAGGTCCGCGTTCAGGGTGGCGAGAGCCTTACGAGCGACTGCGATGCGATGCGCGTCCAAGTCGCAACCAACCAGGCGCCGGCGGTTGTCACTGAAAGCCGCAAAACTGAGAGCCATGCCGTAGCCGCAGCCTAGATCCACTACCGTTCCCGATCCCAGGTTTTCGGCAGCAAGTAATTCAAAGATCCGATCCAGCCGCAGCTTCCACCGGACGAACCCGCGATCGGCCCACGCGCATTGGGCAAACACCCCATTCACAAAGCGGACGCGCTCTTGCAGTGCCGGATTGGCGGGCGCCTTGAAATTGAAATGAAGATGGACCACAACCGCAGTAATCGCCGCCCCAACGCCGCCGACGAGTATCCCCAGCGGAATGCTGCCTATCACGAAGGCCAGGAGGTTTTCTTTCAGGTGCGCGCCAGTCAGGGCGGACAGGTTCATTGGCCGGAAGGATCCGCTGCGAAGAAAATAGCCCAGTTCCACGGAGGACACGACAATCAGCGGCTGGAGTAACGGATTGTTGATGAAAGTGCTGGCGACGGTCAGCGGCTTGTTAAGTTTGAAGAGCAAAGCTACGCCCACGGCCGCAAAGGTTTGCAATCCATAGATGGGCACGATGCCGATGAAGATCCCCAGGAACACGGCGGCGGCAGCCCGGCCAGGGTCAAGACTCTCCTTCAGCAAGACGGTTGCGAACTGCCGCAGGCGAGTCTGAAATCTTCGGATCACCTGGTGGCCTTTCTCATCGTCGGCTTGGCCATCAGGCCGACACCACCGACAACTCGCCGCTCGCCACCATCTCCCCGTCCACAAACACCGTGCCGGAGACGTAAGCCATCTTTCCGGCGTCGGTCAGCTTCTTGGTTTCAATGCGGAGCTCCCGGCCCGGCGTCACGGGCTTGAAAAACTTGAAGCGGTTTACGGCCGCCAGCAGGGCCAGGTTTCCGGAGCCTTGCGGCGCGGCCGATCCCAGCATCACTCCCGCGGTTTGGGCTACGGCCTCGATGAGAAGAACGCCCGGCAAAATGGGTTTGGCGGGAAAATGCCCGGCAAAAATCGGGTCCGCCGGATCGATAAACTTCACGGCCACACAACGAACTCCCGGTTCCAGTTCTTCGACCCGGTCGATCCACAAAAAGGGAGGGCGATGAGGAATCATCGTCTCGATTTCACGTCGCTCGATCACTTTGGTTTGTACACCTCGAACGTGTCCGCCGGAATCTTCTGGTTCACGGAGCTGATGTCGATGGCAAATACGCTGTTCACGCCGCTTTTGCCGTCCAACTCCAGCGAGCGGAGCAGGAAGTCCCGTTTGTTCAGCTTTACTACAACGTAATTCAGCCGGCGACGGAAAGCATCCGATCGGGGAACCAGCTTCATTTCGTAACCCCGGCTGTCCTCCTGCGCAGTAATCGAGAAACTTTTCTTCAGGTTTGCGATGGAGTTCTCCCGGCTGAAATAAGATTGGGCGCGACGAACGTTGCTTCCGACTTCCATGACCTCCGTTTTGCCGCCGGTCGTAATGTTCAGATAGTTCTCGTTGAAGAGAATGCGCAACGGAGCCGGTTCGGAGTATTCCAGCATAAATCGGGTGGTTCCCTCGGCGCAAAACTTGCCGCGGAGGACCATGGGCTTCACCAGCAGGCTGGAGGTGCGGGTTTCGGTGATGGTGCCGCAGCCGCTCGTGTATTTCTTCTGCGCTTCCTGGACGCCGTTCCAAATGCGGGTCAGCAGATCGTCGGACTGCGCCGCCAGCAACCCCGGAAGAACCAAAGACACCAGGAGCGAGACTAATCCGATTCGCGAGATCATGTCACGCTCCCAGAAAGCGAAATGCCAGCGACCAGAGGCAGATACGCACCGTGTCTCGTACCGGCTTCATCTTGGAGCGCGCCTGGCCATCGTCGTAGATCATACGAACGGGAGCGTGGGCGATGGTGCAGCCCGACCGGGCCATCTTGATCAGGATTTCCATCTCGAGTTCGTAGCACCGGCTCCGCAGTTTGGCCCCGCCAAGTTTGTCCAATCGGAACAGCCGGAATCCACTCTGGCTGTCGCGGATTTCGCAGCCGACGAGCGCCGAGGCCAACCGACTGCCCACGGTGTTGGAGAAATAGCGGGAACGAGGCATGAGGGCGCGATCGAAAAAGCGTGCGCCGATGACCAGATCGGCTCCAGTTTCTTCGGCAACGCGAAGCATGACCGGGATATCTTCCGGCAGATGCTGGCCGTCGCCATCGAGAGTGATTACGTGAGTAAAGTTGTGGGCGCGCGCGAAAGCGATGCCGGCGCGCAGGGCCGAGGCCTTACCGCAATTCTTTGGCGATTGCAAACAAGTAGCTCCGGCAGCCCGGGCAATGTCCGCCGTCCCGTCGCCCGATCCATCGTCGATCACTACAACCTCTGCAACATGCTGCCGTGTCCCTTCCACAACCTTGGCGATGTAAGGGGCTTCGTTGAATGCCGGAATTAGGGCGCAGGTTCGCATGCCGCAGATTCCAGTGTTCCGCCGCCGGCATCCTCACGCGGGCCGGCCAGGACGAATTCGAATCCCCGTTTCCGGAGTTCGTCGATGACCCGAGGCAAGGCTTCTAGCATGACATCCGCTCCCGCCGGCAAATGATCGTGCAGCAGGATGATGTCCCCACTTGCCGCTTTGTTCAAGATGCGCCGGGCAAGAACGCTGGGATTTGCAGTGAGTCTATCACGCGTCCGAATGCTCCAAGAAACATACTCCAGTCCCGCATCCTTAAGATAAGGCCCCAGAAGCGGGTGACGCAAGCCCACCGGCGAGCGGAAAAAGCGCGGACGGGAACCACAACTGCGGCGAACGCTCTCCGTGCCCCGCTCGATTTCGGCGCGCAGACGCCTGGGCATGAGAAAACAAAACAGAGAATAGTGCGACCAGGTGTGGTTGGCGACCAGGTGTCCTTCGGCCCAGGCGCGGCGCACGATTTCGGGATACTGGTCGGCGCGCTTTCCCACCACAAAGAACGTTGCCTTCACACCTTTTTCCCGGAGTAGGTCGAGTAATTTGGGCGTATCGACGGGATGGGGGCCGTCGTCGAAAGTCAGGGCCACGCAACCCACGCCATCTACCCGCGAGCGGTTGGCGACCAGCCATTGGTTGCGCGGATGAAACAACAGGTAGAGGATCAGCAAGGTGCCCGCGCCGTAAAGGACGGCCACAAGAAGCAACCGAGAAAGGCTAAAAGGATATAGCAGGGCCAATGAGGCGTTGGTCGCAAGAAACAACAAGAAAAAGATCGCGGACCTCGCCATATCGGTTGTCCCCAGGCCCTGGAGATGCTGCGGGAATTGAAATGCCATCTTAGCATCGGCTGCCTGCGCCGGGGAAACCCCAAAGAATCGTCGCCTATCCCGCAGCGCCGAAGACTTTTCAAGAAAAGGCTTCACAACGCCTCAGAGCATAACTAAGATTAGGGCGTCTTTTCTCAAACAAAATCGGCTTCCCAAATTTCGGAGAACACACTTCGATGACACATCGTTGGTTGGCCATGCTTCTTATTATGGCAATGTTAGGCGTGTGTTTGCCGGCTTCGGCCGCGGACCTGGTTTCGCCTAAGTTGTTGCCTCCCGCCTCGGGATTGCGAGTAGTTACTCCTAACCTGAGCGCTGCCTTCGATTCTGGGAACGGTTCGTCCGACCAGCCGCCCGCGAAACAACAGCACTTGAGCAAGACGGGTAAGGTCCTGGCGATTGTCGGCGGGGGCTTGATCGTCGGTGGCGTCGCCGCGATTGTCCACGGCCAAAACACCAGGATCGTTTGCAGCGGCAACACTTGCGCCGACATCGCCTGGAGAGACACTGGAGTCGTTTGGGCCGCTGGTGGCACGGCATTGGTGATCGTCGGGCTGACCAGGCACACTACGGACTAAGTGTCTGCTGCCTTAGATATCGCTGGAAGAAGGGGCGGATTTCGATTTGCGGGTTCTGCTCATCAAACCGCGCTCCTCCGCCGTTCATTTCGGACTCGCGCCCTTTTTCCGCACTGAGCCGCTGGGACTTGAATATATCGCGGCGGCGCTTGGCGCGCGCGGGCACCAGGTCCGCGTCGTAGATTTGTGTTTCGAGCGCCAAGGCATGGCGCGTCTCATAAAGTCCTTCCGTCCGGAGATTGCCGGCATCTCATGCCTGCACATCTTGGATGTGTCCGCCACTCTGCAACTCTCCAGTGAAATCAAACAGATTGATCCGGCGATCTTCGTCGCTGTAGGCGGCCATGCCGCGGCTTCTTACCCAAAAGCGTTGGAACAGAGTCCTTCGCTGGACGCGATTTGTGTCGGCGAGGGCGAGCGCTCCATGCCCGCCTTGTGCGACGCGCTGGCGCAGCACAAACCGCTCCACGACGTTCCCTCTCTGCTGTTGCCCACTGGCGACGGGCGCTTTGCCGCAACCGGCAAGGTGGACGAGTGGCTGGACTTGGATGAGGTCTTCTGTCCCGACCGTGCCGCGGTGGAAGCGTATCGCAAGCACTACGTCTGTCTGAATTACATGCCGGTCTGGACGCTGGAAACGACGCGCGGATGCCGGCATCGGTGCAAGTTTTGCTCGGTCTGGCAGTTCTACGGGGGATCTTGCCGTTTCCATGCCGCGCGGAACGTGCGCGCGGATTTCGAGCGCACCGGCAAAAATGTTTTCGTCATCGACGATTATTTCTGGGGTGACCCGGCGCGCAGCGAGGAACTGGGGCGCGAATTGCTCGCCTCGGGTGAGCGCAAGAACTGGATGCTGGCGCAGTCGCGCGTGGACCTGGTCGCCGAGAGTTGCGAACTGCTGCGGCTCTGGCGGCCATTGGCGCGGAACTTCGACATTTTCTTCGGATTCGAATCGCCTACGCGCGAAGGGCTCGACTCACTGAACAGGGGAACGGACGTAGCGAAGACGCTGGATGCCATCCGCGTGGCCCGGGAGTGCGGCTTTGGCGTGACCGGTAATTTCATCGTGGATCCGGATTTCTCCGAGGAAGACTTCGCCGAGCTGTGGAACTTCATCGAAACCCACAAACTCTACCGGGTGGGTTTTACCATCCTCACGCCGCTGCCGGGCACGTTTTACTTCGAGCAGAGTAAGGCGCAACTCAAGGTTCTGGACTGGAACCAGTACGATCTGCATCACTTGCTTTGGAAACCTCGCCTGCCCGTCGAGCGTTTTTTTGAACTTTACTGCGAGACATGGAAGCGCACCGTGCTCAACGCCGCCGGGCGGAAGAAGTGGTGGGAGTGGGCTCGGGACATCGATCTGCGCCACATCGGCCATATGGCGAGGATCCTCGCCCGCGCTCAGAAGTTGATGGCCCACCGATTCGCCGCTGAACTAATCCGTCCCGGTTACGTGCTCCCGCAGCCCGTACTCATACTCGGCCAGCTGGCGTTCGATGTCCGCTTGCTTTTTCTTCCGGTCCAACATGTCTTCCTGGTACCGCTTGAGGAAGTAATCGATGGTTTCAACGCGCAGCTTAATGGTATTTGCCGGACGATTCTCGTCCATGTCTTTGAAGGAGAAGTAAGGAGTGCCCGAGCGCTCCACGATCTGCTCGATCACGCTGTAGATGGGTGCGTCGTGGCCGCACTTGAAGCTGGAAATTTCCACCGCAACCAGGTTGGGATGACGGGCCGTGAACTTGGCGGCCCAGATCTTGTGGTTGGAACTGGCCGAGTTGGCGGTCTTCCAAACATCGCGGATATCCAGCGCGTGGAGGATTACGCCGGCGCGCACTTCCTCGCCGAACAGCCGGTCCAGCAGGTCCTCATCCAGCGGCAAAGTACTCTGCGAGAAGATCGGGTACCCCAGCTTCTGAAACTGGTCCGTGATCTCGTGGTTGATGCCGGGATCGTGGTGATACGGACGTCCGAGCATGACGATGCCTAGCCTCCGCTCCGACTCGAGCTGGTCGAGAACTTCGCGAGCGCGGCGGCGGATGGTGGATTCAAACCTTCCCAACTCCCGGTAGCCAATCTCGATGGCGCGTTCATTTTCCGCCTCCGAGAGGCCAAGAATGGGCGCCCACGCCTGGAACATCTGCCGCGCAAAAAGCTTGCGATCGGAAAGGTCCACCAGGGGATGCACGTATCGAATGCCGCGTTCGGCAAACAGGTCGGTTTCCTTGGTGTAAGCCGCTTCCACGGTTTCCGGCGTCACCGAAGTCGTGGGACAAGCATTGTTCCCCCTGGCGTTGACGAGCGGGGACGTCAACACGTCGAACATGGGGAAGAAAATCGCGTGCAGCGGCTTGTGCGCGTGCTTATTGAAGACCAGGTTGTGGACGTGCGCGAGGGCGATCTTCGAGGGAAAGCAGGGATCGATCGAACCACGGCTCGATCCCGCGCGGTACATGTCTCCGGTGGTGAAGTCGGAGTACACGACGTTGGCCGCCCTCACGCCCAGGCTTTCCAGATAGGCACTGAACAGCGGCGTGTAGGCATACATGTTCAGGACGCGAGGAATGCCGACGCGCAACTGCCCGCGCCGTTTCATGAGCGCGATGCGGTTGCGGGCGGCGGCGGACCATGTGCGTGCGCGGGTGGGAATTGGATCGGCGACGCTTTCCGGGTGGCGCGAGCGCCATACTTCGCGTGCGGCCATCTCCACCAGGTTTGGATTGGCGGCCTTGGTAGCGTCGATCTGGGCCTTAATGCCGCGCATGGTTCGAACGTCCTCGACCGCACCTTTTTCGCAGGTGGCGACGATCATGCGCTGCTCACCGGGCTGCAGCGGCACCTTGGTGGGAAAAGATGGTGGTGCCCAGGTATCGGCAAATCCGGTCGGTGCATCTTCGGTTTGCACGTCTTCAGTCCGTATATCTTCAATCCGCACGTCTTTAGTCCGCACATCTTCAATCCGTACGTCTTCAATCCGTACGTCTTTAGTCCGTACATCGAGGAAAGTTCGCAAGCAGGCATTCTTGCAGAAGTTGCAGCGCGTTGCTTCGCTGCGCGTCGTGCGATAGGTGATTTTGCGGACGGCATCCAGACCGATGAAGGCGGTAAAGTGCCCATTGCGCCACCAGCGAATGGCTTCGATGGCGGCGCCGATCGCTCCCGATTCGCCGCAGTGCTGGTGGACAACAATGTCCGGCTCGATCCCCAGGGGATGGAAGTTGGCGCGCAAGAAGTCCACTTCCGCTTTGACGGCGGCGAGATTGTTCTGCGTGCCGCCCTGCAGAACGAACCGTGTGCCCAGCGCTGCCAGGCTGGGCACCTTGGCGACATACAAGAAAACATTCCTCGGCAGCACGGTCGCCAGGCCGGCCAGAATTTCTTCCGCCCGCCAACCCTGGCGCTGGAAGTTGACGATGTCGGACTGCAAGAACACGGCGCAGCCGTAGCCGAACACTGGCATGGTGGCAGCGGTGAAAGCGACATCGGCATAATTCTCGACCGGAATGCCGAATCCTTCCGCCGTGGATTGCAGAAAGTAGCCGTTGCCGGCGGAGCATTGGGTGTTGAGCTTGAAGTCTTTCACGCGGCCATTCTTAAGGACGATGAGCTTGATGTCCTGCCCGCCGACGTCGACGATGACGTGCGGATCGCGGCAGAAGCGCAGCGCCGACTCGGTGTGCGCCACGGTTTCGACCAAGGCGACGTCGGCGTGCAACACGCGTTGCAGAATGTCCTTGGCATAGCCGGTCGTGCCGACGCCGAGAATTTCCAGAATCGCGCCTTGCGTTTCCACCTGCTGGCGCAAGTTCTCGAAGAGGTCGATCGTGTCCTGGATAGGGTTGCCCTGCGAAAGTTGGTAGGCCTTCGAGAGCACCTCGCCGTGTTCGGACAAGAGCACGGCTTTCGTGGAAGTCGAACCGCCATCGAGGCCGATAAAAGCCCGCACACGCTGGCCGCGCCGGAAGGCCGCCGGAACGAATTTCGGTCGCGAGTACTGGGCTTTGAACTCTTCCAATTCTTTCTCGGAAGCAATCAAACCGCGGTTGCCCGAAGCAGTCTTCTCCTGGCGGCGCCCTTCATAGATGTAGCGTTCAAGATTCTGTGTCCCGAGATACTGGCCGATTTCGGCGTCTTCTCCTTTGCCGAATTCCACCGCGCCCAGGGCCGCGAAATACAGCGCATTTTCCGGGGCCTTGATTGCGTCCTCGGGAGCGACATCCGGGGGCAGCTTGATTCCGCGTTCTTCCCAGAGCAGAGGGATGTTGTGCTGCCACGCCTCGCGCATGCCGCGAATAAAAGTGTTCGGCCCGCCCAGCAGAAGCACGTGGGGCCGCAGCGTGTGGCCGCGAGCGAGGACGGTGAGGTTCTGCAGCACAATGGCGTCGAAGAGCGAGGCCATCAGTTCATCGGCCGGGATGCCCTGCTTCTGCAGGCCATTGATATCGGTCTCGGCGAAGACGCCGCACTTGCCAGCGACAGGATGGATCTTGATCCCCTTGTAGCCCTGGTTGCAGAGATCGTCGGGAGGGATCTTCAGCTTGGCATTGATCTTGTCGATGACCGCGCCGGTGCCGCCCGCGCACTTGTCGTTCATCGAAGGGATTTTTTTCCTGCGGCCGTTTCCGCCATCCTCTTTGAAGATGATGATCTTGGCGTCTTGACCGCCCAACTCGATGACCGAGTTCACTTCGGGATGGAGCTTCTCGACCGCGACCGCGACCGCGTTCACTTCCTGTACGAACTTCGCGCCGATAAGAGCCGCGAGCGCGTTGCCACCGGAGCCAGTGATGAACATGCGGCAATTGCCGGGAGCAATGCCGATTTCGGCTTCCATGCCGTGGAGGAATTCCAGGAGTTTCTCGGGTTGGCGCGTGTCATGGCGTTGGTAGTCGCGCCAGAGAATGCCGTCGGTTTCGGCTTCAGCTCCAGTTCCAATGACGACGGCTTTGACCGTGGTCGAGCCGACGTCCAGGCCGACGCGATAGCGGATGGCAAGTCCGGCGCTTTGTGCGTTCGTGTCCACCAAATTTACCGCTCCTCTTCAATTCTCAATTCGCCGGATTGATACCGCTCCCAAACTTCACCACGGGCCGTTAGTTCTCGCCGGGCAGCTTGGCGAGGGGCGCTTTGCCATCCATCAGGTTGCTTACATGCAATACAAAGTTGGCCGCAACCCCAGTTATGCCTCGGCGCCGCGGAACGGGATAAAACGGACTCCGCAGTTGGCGATGCTCGGCGGCGTAGGCCTTGACCTCATCGAGCTTCTTGCCGGTGCTGGCCAGCGCCTGCTCGAACTCGGCTTTAGCTTTGATCTTGGCTTCGCCCAGGGCCATCTGCATGCGGCTGTGCGCATTGATTTCTCCCTCGCCTGAAGTTTCGATGGGCAGGAAGATCATTTCCGGAAAACGGTTTACCACGGCGGACTGCACGCCATCGGATTGTGAAGACGGCATGCAGCCGAAGGGCTTCAACGCCAACACCATGTGACAGAGGCCGTGCGTCGTGTAGTAAACGTTCTTCCCCACCTCGAGATGTCCTTCGCCGCCACGGGCAAGGGAATGGTAAAAAGGATGCGCCATACGGGCCAATTCGCTCTGCAGAGCGAGACGAGGCGTGAGTCCGCCAAGGTGGCGGGCGGTGCGCGCATGCTGGCGGTTCCAGATGCCTTCGCTCGAGCGCAACAGCAGCCACTTTTTGCGGAATTTCCACTGGTTCGCCACTTGCTTTTTTAATTCCCACCAGCGGGCGCCAGGGTAGGGAATATCCAAGCCTTCGCGCTCTTCCGCGCTTGCCCGGGCCTCATACAGGAGATAGGTGACCCAGCCGCCGATTGGTTCCACATATACCTGGGCGCCTTCCTGCTCCAGAAAGCTGAACATGTTGAAGTTGCCGTCACTTTCGGTGAGTTGTGCCCAAAACTCACCAGTGATCTTGACGATGGGCTTTACGCGTGTGCGATCCACCTCGACCCGGTTCAAGCGCTCACGTGCGAAATGCATTGCCTTGAGGAAGTCCTCGCCGTAGAGGTGCTCGCGAATCTTTCCCAGTGTGTTGCAGGTCTTGGTGAGCTTCTGGCTCCTGGCCAGGCGGCGCGAAATCCATCCCGGCGCGCTCTCGAGGATTTCGAAACGCCTCCGTTTCGCCAGAAAATCGCTGAGTTGGTCCACGACCTCGCTGATGGCATGGTCGGTTGCGCCCGGAACAACCTCGTAGGGACGGATCTGGTAGACCAAGTCATTGATCACATCGCCCAGATTCACCGCGTTGAGCTGGCCCATGCCGAGGTCAACGGAGAATTTCAGGCCGGTATTACCAGTCATCGCATTGATGCCGTGATCCTGCTGGAAAAGCAGGACACGAAAGCCCCCGAAGCCCGCATTCTCGAGCGCCATCCGATACTCGGATTCATACGTGCCGAAGCGGCAAGGTCCACAGGAGCCCGCGGTGAAAAAAACATAATGGTCGAGGATTTCCTGGCGGGAGAGACCGCGAGCTTCCAGCGACCGCAGAAACTCGATGAGGTTGCCAACGGTGAAATAGGTCGGATTGCACTGGCCGTTGTTGCCATACTCTTTGCCGGTCTGGAAGGCGGCCACGTTGGGGTTCGGCAACATCTGGAAGCGATAGCCACAGCCGCGAAACACAGCTTCGATCAAGCGCTCGTGTTTCCAGGTAAAACCTCCAAAAAGAATGGTCACGCGGTCGCGTTCTTCAGCGGTGAAGGGCCGTTCCAGAGGGCGGTGGAAGTGTTCGAGCGGTTTCTCGACGAGCCCGGCGGCCTGTTCCAGCCGCAACCTCTCCGCCGCCACGCGACGAGCGATCTCTGCTTCCCCCAGCGGAGGAAGAGTGGAGCCGCCGGAGTTTATGGCGCAGCTCATTGGTTCAGAGTCTCTCTCTTGACCCGGTCGGCGGAAAAACCTTTGTGGAGGTCTGGAGGGTGAGAGCAGCAATGCTTTCAGCGTTCCTCCCCGTGCCGATCACTTCTTCGCTTACTGGCATTCAACGCGGATGACGTACTTTGCTCTGTGACTATCGTCACACACCCGTGTGATGCGCCGCGTTCCAGACGGTGTTACCCGACCGCCAGAATGCGATCGCAAATCGATTACAGTGAGCTCGCCTTGAGTGGCGCACATGAATTTGATACAGACAGCTATTTGACACCATGGCGGGAACTTTTACTACATCATGGGCGGAGAACACGACAACATGTCAGTAGTCCTGGCGACTCTCCAGGCGACGGAGGGGCGCGTAGTGAACGCGTTCTCTGTTCTTCCTGTGATAAAGTGCAGGGACATCGCGTCACGGGTGGGAACCAATCTTCAATATAAAAGGAGGGTGGCATGCGGAAACTTCTCTTGTTGTTACTGGCCGGCGCGTTCCTTGTGTCGGTCGTCTCGGTGTCATTTGCCAGCGATGCCCAAACTGTGAACGGCTGGGTCAGCGATGCAAAGTGCGGAGTAAAAGGAGCTAAGGCAGGCCATGAGGGCTGCATGAAGAGGTGCATTAAAGGAGGTTCCAGCACGGTAGTTGTTACCGACGCTGACCACAAGGTCCTGACGGTCGATAACCCCGATGCCCTCAAGGACCATTATGGACATCACGTGGCCGTGACCGGGCACATCGACGGCGACAAGGTCCACGTTGATAGCGTTGCGATGCTCTAGGGCTAACGAGTCCAACAGAAGCAAATTGGGGCGGCCTTTGTGGCCGCCCAATGTTTTTGCAACACAGAATTCTGCCGCGTGCCTCCTGGTAGAGAGTCACCTTTGCCGTATACTGTGCCAAAATTTCAAGCTGCAATGCACACGCCGGACGTGGACTCCGAGGATTGCGCGTGAACGTCATCAGCATCGGTGAGGTACTTTGGGACATTGTCGGGCAGGAAGAATACTTAGGTGGTGCATCGTTCAATTTTTCAGCCCACCTTAGCCGATTGGGACATAGCGTCTCGTTCATCAGTGCAGTGGGCGCGGACCAGCGAGGCAAGAGCGTCATCGAGAGGATGTCTCAGCTCGGCCTGACGACGGAATATCTGCATGTGGACAACACTAATACTAAAGACCATTCCACCGGCATCGTTTCCGTTGCCCTGGCGAGCGATGGACAACCGAAATTTATTCTTCACCGGCCCGCGGCGTACGATTTCCCTCAGCTCACGGCGGCACAGTTGGATCGCTTGTTTTCGCGCCCCGTGGATTGGATTTATTTCGGAACGCTGCACCAAATGAGTCTCCAGGCGCGGCAATTGACGATGGATCTTCTCGATCGGGCATCGGGAGCGCGTCGTTTTTACGATGTGAATCTGCGAGCGGATTCCTACACACCCACGCTGCTCCAAGAACTCATGGCGCGGGCCACCATGGTGAAACTGAATCATGAAGAGGTCGAAGCCATGGCCCGCATGTTCGGCTCTCGGCAGCGATCATTGGAAGAGTTCTGCCGAAATTATGCGGACCAGTACAAATGGGCAGCCGTGTGCGTAACCCGTGGCTCGCTGGGCTGCACGGTTTTGATGGACGGGCAATACATTGAAGCGCCCGGCTATCCAGTTCAAGTTGTGGATACGGTCGGTGCGGGCGATGCCTTCGCGGCCGCCTTCCTGCACGGATTGGGCAGCGGATGGTCACCACCGGAAATTGCCGACTTCGCGAATCGCGTGGGAGCGCTGGTCGCCAGCCGCCGGGGGGCAATCCCCGATTGGACGATTTCTGAAGCGAATGCTCTTCAGACAGGACTCGCAACAAAACTCGCAACCAGCACCGGACGCTTGGAGACGGCGTGACGTTGAACTCGGTGTTATTGAAGACCACGGGCGTGGCCGCCTTGGGCGGCCTGTTATTCGGCTTCGATACTGCCGTCATTTCGGGAACCACCAGCGCACTGTCGCAGGTTTTCGATTTATCTTCGAAGAGCTTGGGAATCACGGTTTCCATTGCTATTTGGGGAACGGTGGTGGGTGCCATGCTGGCCGGGTTCCCCGGAGAGCGTTATGGCCGGCGCGATAGCTTGCGAGGACTGGCGCTTTTCTACTTAGTCTCTGCGCTAG
>Ga0187862_10000929_pt1 | contig 32305 bp, 31 predicted proteins | sample June2016WEW_10_1_FD_133003 | JGI IMG/M metagenome (GOLD analysis project Ga0187862, IMG submission 133003) | Peatland microbial communities from SPRUCE experiment site at the Marcell Experimental Forest, Minnesota, USA - June2016WEW_10_150 | ecosystem: Environmental > Terrestrial > Soil >...
CGGAGCGTTAGCGTGTTGCATTCCGGGCCTTCCTTGAGGTCGTGAGCTTTGACACCCACAGCCTCTCGGTAGGCCCGGACCTACCTCACCGCGTTCGCAACGTCCCCGGGCACGTCAGCTAGCTCGTGGATGAGTAGGTGGACTCGGCCGTTCGCGCTCGTCGCGTTGGTCGAGACGCAAATCAGTTTCTCTTTTGCGTCACAGAATCGGAACTTCAAGCATCAGTGTGGTGGTAGAAGAATGCGAACCAGTAGCGCCTAGCGTCATGTATGCCCTGATGGTCGTGACGGCGGTAGTCCTGGTGAATCAGTCGCTGTGGTTCTATTGGCCGCCGGAGAAGTTTCGACCACTACGGCGTGAGTGAGGGGGTAATGACGGCGCCAGTGTCAGGCGGGATCGTAGGCTGGCAGTAGGCATGTGCGCTCACCGCTGCCTGTTGGTGATGTCACTCCTTTGCGGCCCCTCGGCTATCCGGCGCTGGCGTCGCGCTTGCCCACGGCTCGCCGCACCTGTGCATGGAGCTGGCGCAGCAGACGCAGTTCGTCGGCCCGCTCTGCCCGGCGCTCGTCGGCCGGGTCGAGTTCATCGAGCCACCCCGCCATCAGCGGCAGGATGTCCTCGACGGCCGCCAGCAGCGTCGCGCCGTGCTCGATGAGAGGCAGCTCGATGATCGCTTCGGTGTCCTGCTCGTCGCTCCAGCCGATCGCGTCGAGCAAGCCCCACGCGGCCTCTAGTTTTGGGCGACTTTCGGGCTCGGGTTCCACGCACGCTCGGGCGGACTGGTCGATGTCTTCGCTGGCGGCGGCGACCAGCCCGTATGCGCCCTCACGTACACGGACGAGGAGCGTAGGCGGGATCATCAACGTGGCCGGCGAGGTGGGCAGTGTGTTGAGGAACCGCTCGATTATTTCCGCGATGGTCTTGGCGCGTTCGCGGCCGGGGAGGTCTTCGAGCTGCGGGTGTTCGGCGGTCCATTCCCACCCCTCTTGGTCGGCCTCCAGCGTGTCTACGACGACCTGTAGGTGCCTTCCGTCGATCGTGAGGGCTTCGGGGGTTGGTGGCTCCTTGCTCCAGCCGATGTCATCGAGTACGGCGAACAGTCGTCGTAGCTTCCCGACCGGAGAGGCTACGTCGCCGGGCTCCGTTGTCGAGCACGCGGTGTCCAGGTCGTTGCCGGCGCGGGCAAGGTCGGCGTAGAGCGCGCTCCGCAACTGCTCGGCGACATCGGCGGGGACGACGATGATCCTCGCCTCGGTGCGCTCGCGCTCGATCGCCCGGAGCGCCGCGCCCTCGAACTCGCGCAGCGCCTGTAGTTCCTCGACCCGCTCGGCCCGGATCGGGTCGTCCGCGGGTAGGTCGGCGATGACATCGGTCAAGCTCGTGACGATGTTGTCGATCGCGGCGCGGAGCGCCACGCCATGCTCACGCACGTTAATGTCGATCGACTCCGGTATGTCCCCGGCCCAGCCGAGAACGTCGATCAGCGCCCACGCGCGCTCCATCAACGCGCGCTCGCCAGCCGGCGGGTCGTCTTTGTCCCACGCGCTGGCTACCCGCTGGATCGTCTCGGCGCCGTCGGCGAGCTGTAGGTGTGTGCCCTCGCGCAGACGCGGGATCACCGCGGCGGGGACGCTCAGAACGCTCATGGTCGCTCCTCGGGAGGCTCGTCGGTGCCCGTCGGCTTGGCGCCTCGGCGGGCGGCCGGCGGCGTGCCGGTCAGGCCGAAGAAGTGCGAGAGCACTTGGCGTATGCGCTCCCTGTGCAGGCCGAATCGCTGCGCGAGCTGATCCAGGGTCAGGCCCTCCACGATGCGCAGACGGAATATCTCTCGATCGCGGTCGCTGGGGATATGCCCACGATTGATCGGCAGCGAGAGGCCGTGGCGGTTCAGAGCGCAGACGACCTCGAACAGCTCGCTACCCCGGCTGAACTCGGGGCGTTCCAGCATCACGCGCGCCGATCCGAGCTGATCGACGGCCTCAATCCCGGCCCTGTGCAGCACCGCGAGGGCATCGGGACTGAGGCCGAGTTCGTTGACTTTGGTGGGCTTGCGGGGCGTGAACTTCGAGCCACGCGGACGCAACTCGATATCCAAGCCGAGGACGTTGACGATCAGCAACACGGCTCGGAACTCCGCCGTCTTCTCCCGGCCAAGCTCAAGCCGGCTCACGGTACTCGCTGACACGCCGGTCACGCCCGAGACGTGCTGCTGGCTCAGCCCCAAGCTCCGTCGTCGCATCCCGATGGTCCTGCCCAGGTCGCCGAGCGTCTTGACGGGTGTTGTCTCAGCCCACTCGGCCGAGCGTGGCATTAGAAGCCTCCCCCGTGCAGTTCGTCCGAGCGCCGGGCCGCGTGCGTCGGGAACACGAACTCGCCAAGGCGATGCACGAGGCCCGCTCTCGCCAGCCCGCCGACCGCATCCTCAGCATCGGCTCGGTCCTCTAGCGTGACCCCGATCTCATCGACGCTCCACGGCACCGGATCGTGCAGCAGCAGCATCAGGACGGATTTCTCGCGCTGATCGAGCGGATGGACCTCCGGCAGGTCATCGTCGCTGGCCGTGGCGCTCATGTGGGCTCCTTTCCGCCGAGGAAAGGGCGCAGACGAGCGCGACCTACCCGCAGCCAGCTACGGTGAGGTCGTGGCCTCGAAGGAGCCGTAATCCTTCGGCGTCACAAGGTCGGGGCGAGCGTCACTAGCGCTCGTCCCGGCCGCTTGAAATTGTCGATCGGCGGATGAGGTAGCACGACCCCGACGCAATTGCAACCCCCTTGTGCGGCGGTGTCAAACACGGGCACCGCCGGGGATCGGGTCGGTGCTGAGTCCACAGCCGACGGCTATCGCCGATCGAGCACGACTAGCAGCGACAGCAACGTGACCCTCAGTGGTCGCGGTGGTGTCGCACCTACGTGGATGGACCTATCCGGGCCACGGCTAGGCTAAGACCCAACGTGACGGCGGCAGAGCCCAATCCGACAACCCCCGCGCCCACATGGGCCTTTTGGCAGGACGGGATCGCGTCGATGGAACGCCCAACCTCGTGGAAGGCGGTCGGCCTATGGGCGGTTGATCGCCTTGAGGAGCGCCTTGGAGCGGAGTGGCCGGTCACGGCGTGGGAAAAGTTCGGAAGGCTTCCGGCGGGCATCAGTTATTCAGTAAGTCATACCGCGGCGTATGTCGAGCTAGTCGAGTTGGCCCTTCGGCTTGAGCTATGTCAGTTCGTCAATCGCTTTCCAAGTGTTCAACGAACACTTGCGAGTAATCCAAACGAGGATGAGGTCCAGCATCTACGCCTGCAACTGGAGGTTGCGGCCCTAGCCAAGCACGCCGGCCACGGGATCGAGTTTGAGCCTCCCGTTTCGTTTGGGCCGAAGCGAGCCGACATCGAGCTGAGCCTTCCCGGACGTACCCCTGTGCTCGTGGAGACCCGTGTGATCTTGATGCCGGGCGATATGCGTGCAATTCAACAGTTTTCGGATGACGTGTTTATTCGCCTACGCACAATTGCGTCTCGCTATGGCCTTATCTGTGAGGGGGAAGTCGGCCAACTCCTCGACACGGAGGAGACAGACGCCTTCCTAGCCGACGTTGATCGCCATGCGCGACTGATTGCTAAGGGGATATCCATGCCACCGTTTCGCTCATACGGCGCCGCGCTCACCTTTAAGGAAGCAGGTTCGGAGGGGGGTGCCTTGAAAGGTCCGTCAATCGAAGGGGATTTGTGGCATCGCTTCGCAGCTCGACTTGTCGAGAAGGCTGAGCAGACCCGAGGTGCCAAGGGCGTGTGGCTACGGTTTGATGCCAGGCAGGGTCTCTGGCAGTTCACGAAATGGGCTTTGGAAGGGCTGCCTGCCAAAACGGTCTGGTTGCATCACAACGTGGCGGTCGCCCTTGCCGACTATCCTCACGTGGCTGGCGTAGTCGTGACTCCAGGTGCCGTTCTTGGTCAAGGAACATTCGTTGACGAGGATTACGACGGCCTGAATGGCGCCTTCGGACTCCGACGCTTAATAGCACCTCTACGAGTACGCGAGACGCTGGTTATCCCGCTTGCTACGGACGACGATGCGATGGCACTTAGTCGCGCTTGGCGCGATCTCTATGCCTTTGAGCCAGCCTGGCTGGACGATGCACTCGGTCGGTTCGGGTTGCCGACTTCCGCCGAGATTTTCGCCGATCCCATCCGTGGAGCCAGCGGGGACGCGGTTTCCGCTCCGAAGTAGAGAAGGCCGCGCAGGAGTACGGACTGCCGCTGATGGAGTGGATGGCGGAAGGCATGGCCGCGAACAAGCGCGATGCCTGGCCGCTGCTTGGCGGTTCTCACGGCTCGCCGTAACCCGATCAGGCAGGCTCGCGGTCTTGTCCATAGGATGAGTGTGCCAGTGTGTGCGCCTGCCGTCAGCGATGGTGTTCCTCGCCGGCGACCCGCGAGGGTGACGGAGCATCCCTCGGCGCCGTCTTGATTTGATCGGTAGTGGCGGCGGTGTCGGTAGAGCAGCCGGAGCCAGCAGCGTACAGCGGGTGCAGCCTAGAGTCGCGCCCAGCTTCTAGCCAGAAGCCAGCAGGCCCGGGCCGATTTCGGGTTGGAAGTCCGGCCAGTTCTTGCGCACGATTGCAAGGGCTTCGTCCAACACGGCCTGTCGGTCATTCTTGATGGAGGGCCGTCTACCGAGTGATTCCTCGCGCAGCGAGAAATAGGTGGCCCGAAGGACGTTCTGAGCCAGCGATCCTCGTGGCATGTAGTCCAGCTCAGCTTTAGCAATGTTGAGTGGTTGGTTCATGCAAACTATATCCACGGGTTGTAATCATCAACACCAAAGTCCATCGGCGCGTCTGAAGCCTCGCCATCAACCCCCAAGTTGATTGGAGGCTCGCCAAAGCCAGGGTAGTAGCCGGCGTCCAGATCGAGACGGCCATCATTCCCGCCGCGGTCGAGTAGAGCATCAATCGTCGCCTGTTCTCGCGCCTCTTGCCGCAGGTCGGTTCGCACGCGCCATGCAAGGCTGCCGACGGCTGCCGTAGCTCCGACAACGGCAGCTCCAGCCTCGATCCAGTCGGTGGCGCTCTCGCGTAGCTCGCGGTGTTCTAGCTGGGGGTCGGGCTGCTGCTCGTTGCTCATTTGAGGCTCCAGGTCGTTTCCCAAAGATGTAGCAGAGCTTGCAGTCGGCAAGTCAATCTCTAAGCACCGGTGCCTTAGTCTTCGAGCAGATCGCCGACACGTATCCGCTGCGACTTGAACGTCTTGCCGTCGGACGTAGCAACGCCTGCGCGAGTGCGATGGTCAGGCTCGCCTTCGCCCAGGGAGTCGCGCGGCTGGTAGAGCGTGATCGAATCGTGCGGTGGAATCTCGTGCGGTCCTGGGGTGCCGCGGGGGAACGGCGACGGGAAAAGGGCGCTCGCGCCGCCGTGCTTCAGAGGCTCCAGCCAGAGGCTCGACACCTTCACGGGATGGTCGCTGTGGTTGATGAGCTCGAAGACGACAACCGGCTCGGCTTCCGCCGTCAGGGCCGTGCTCGGCCGCGCGAGACGCATCGGACGGACCTTGACCGTGAGGCGGGTGCCCCATGTGCGCCACTCGCGGATGAGCTGGACGGCAAGACCCCCCGTGGCGACAAAGGCAGCGTAAAGAGCTATCCCCGCCGTGGTCGTGAGCGCGAGCATCCTGCCCAACCTAGTGCAGCGTTCCGAGCGCAACCAGTGCTTCCGCAGCGATTTCGGCCGCGGGTCGGGCTACTTTGTAACTCGTGCTCCGCGTCTACTTGGATCAGAAGGACTGGATTGGTCTCCTGAAGGCCCGCGTAGGCCATCGGGACGGCAACCGCTTCCAGGACGCTCTGCTGGTGCTGCGGGAGGGCGTGGAGCATGGCTGGGTGTCGTTGCCGCTGTCTGTGGAGCACGTTATGGAGGTCCACCACCGGACAGATTGGGAGTCGCGTGTGGCGCTTGCGGAGACGATGGTCGAACTTTCACGGTGGCACACAATCGGGAATCATCGTGGTCTGTACGAGGCGGAGATCGACCGCTCGCTTTCGGTGATGTTCGGGCGGCCGGCAGTGCCGAGGTCTGCGCAGGCGTTTGGTAAAGGTCTCAACCACGCCTTCGGTCGGAACGCGATCGATTACAGGCCACCGCCGGAGGTGCCCGACGAGGTACGGGAGCCCATCAAAAAGTGGGCCAACGAAGTCCTTGAGTTCGCGGCGCTTGTCGGAGCGCCGCCCGGATTCCAAGCGCCCAACTACGACCCGGAAGCTGGCCGAGCAGTCGCGAAGGCATTCGCAGGAGAACAGGAGCGGATGCGAACCGTTCGCCGTCCGAACGGCTACCACCGCGGCGACAAGAATCGGCGTGCTACCTCGGTCGAGGTCTTCGGCGAGTTCGAGAAAGGGATCACTGCGGCACTCAACGCGGCTGGCCTCCATTGGGACCATGTCTTCGACAGCGGACAAACCGGAATGGAACGGCTGATCCAGCTGACTCCGATGATGGCCGTCCACCTCGAACTTCGTCGGTTGCGGCACGAGGCATCGCCCAAGCCGTGGGAGGAGAACGACATGAATGATCTCAGCGCCCTCTCGCGGGCAATCGTGTACTGCGACGTCGTCGTCACCGAGCGCGTCTGGACCGACTTCGTCGAAAGAACTGATCTGGAGGCTCGATTTGGAACCACGGTGCTACGCGACCTGACCGAAATCGTGCCGTACGTGATCAGCGCAGCACAGGCCGCATAATCGACGACCTGCACCAAAAGCCGCGAAGCGACAAGCCACCTCGTAGGCCGCGAGTTGCGCCGCCTGCCCGATTGCAGGGTCTTTGCCCTGGTCGGGGTCTGGCTCCGTGGCCTCGCCCGGTGGTCAGGTCCACGGATCGCGGGGGCGCGTGCGTGAGCGGTCGGGCATCGTCCCAATTACTAGCGCTGCTTCTCCACCAGAGCCGCACCAGCGGCTTGCGATGCGGCAGACGGACGCTGTGGGTTGATGAATTGCAACTGTGCGTGGATCTCGTCAAGATCCCCGAAATCCGTGGGGTCTCGCGCCCGTTTGGCTTCCTTGGTGCCTTTGAGGGCGGCCATCGCGCGCACCCGGTAGTCCGTGTGATACCTGCTGATTGTCTCGCGCCACCACTCTTCATGCAGTTGGCAGTACCTGCTGTAACCGGGGGTAGACGCCGTGGTGCCCCAGAACCTCGGTGGCGTGATTAGCTGCGGCTCCGTGGCTCGTGCGGCGGTCAGGAAGGCGTCGAAGTTCTCGAAAAGCCCGACATCTGCGTCCGGGACTTCTGTGAGCCGATCAACTTCCGCCCGCGCTTCATCGCGCTGACGAACGGGCGCCAGGAGCCAGGAGATCCCAGCGCACGCCAAAACAACGAGAACGAAGCCCAGGCCAGCGCCAATCACGCCCACCAGCACTTGCCGTCCCGGAGATAGGCCGGGAATCAGGAGGGGTAGCGAAAGTCCCACGGCGGCAGCTCCGACCGTAGCGAGCAGGCCAAAGAGGATTGGTCGCAGGGCAGCGAAGGCGCTTGTATCGGCCTTGGCGCGCTGCCAGGCTGTTTGCTTGAGGCGCGGAACGGCCTTGGCAGACGCCGTCCATCGAAGCAACCACCCGAATATCCACCGTAGGCCAGCGCGGACGTGAGCCATTCGGGGGACTCTACCGAGCCACTACCAGGCGTTCCGCCGCGAACTCACGCCGGTTGAGGGCGGCTGAGGGCGGTGCAGCGAGTCAAGACAGCCGGAATGAAGGTCTGCGTCGCGTCTCGGGCCCGGTTAGCGACGACACAGTGGACGCTCGGGCTAACCGGCCTGCGTGACACGCAACAAAAAGAGGGCACGAAACGTTGTCAGCCGGCCGTGTAGCCTTGAACCGTGACTATCTGCCCAGCGTGTGAAGGAACGAGACGCTGCCCAGCGTGCAAGGGCCGAGGAGCTGTCGCCGGGGCTCGCTGTGAGCACTGCTATGAGGGCAGCGTCGGCAGGTGTGGGGTCTGCGGCGGCACGGGTAGAGTTAGCGAGGAGGCTGCAAAAGGATTCATGCGTTCAAGGGAGAAGGATTAGGTGAATCTCGCCGCGGCCGTCATCCTTAAGCTCGCTCGCCGGTTCGCATGACCGTGTTCGGCCCCGAGTGGGGTGCGCTAGAGCTGACCGATGTCGAGGCGTTCTTCCGGGAAGCGCCACCCGAGCCGCTTACGTGGGAGGCCAAGGGCGAACTGGACCCTCACGGGGTTCGCAAGGCGGTCTGCGGCTTCGCCAACGCGCACGACCTCGGTTACGTGGTCATCGGCGTGCAGGTCGGCGACGAGAGCGAGGCGTGGACACTCGGAGGTGCTGTCTTCCCAAACGCCGACCCCCCGAACGACGTAACCAACCTGATCGCCGGCGGTGGCGTCTCTCCGTACCCTGACGGGCTCGATGTCCGCGCATGGCAAGTCGCAGACGATCTGCACGTGGCCGTCGTGCGTGTGCCGCCGGTAGCGACGCCGCCGGCCAACGTCAAAGGCACGGTGTACGAGCGCGTCTCCGGCAAAACGATCCCGGTGCGGGACCCCGCTCGGCTCGCTGCGTTGTTCGGGCGGGGCGATTCGGCGCGCGCGAATGCGCAGGCGAGCGCTGAGCGCGCAGCGCACCGCTTGCTCGACCGCTTCGCCGTCGAGCACCCGCAGCAGTCCTCGCAGTTCGCTCTCGCTATCGCGGCCACCGGCTACGCGCCCGATATCAGCTCCCGCCTTTTCACTGAACGGTTCGTTGCGGGTGCGCGCTCAAGCATCGGGACCGTGCTGGCGCGGGACGTCTTGCTCGGAGGGCAGACGCCCCCCATGTTTCCGGAGTTTTCGCAGGACGCGCTCGTCCTATCGACCGAAGCTGTCCACCCCCTTGGCTGGTCGTGGGCGGTGTGCGCCTCGTGGGACGGGGCAATCGCGATCCACTGGTCGATCGACGCCCTCGCGCAGGTAGAGAACATCTTGAGTGCAGACGGGCCGCTGCGCGCTGCCTGGTCGTGTGCCGAGGAGGTGCTCTCGATGCTCGGTCCCGCTGGCCCTCGCTACCTCCACCTGATCCCGGCCGACGGTCGATTTCCGGCCATCGAGCACGGTCCGCCGAGCATCCGCCGTGGGCCTATCGGAGGCCGCGACGATGCCGTCCTGGCGAGCATCCAGAGGGAGATGCAGCGGGCGACGGGCGAGGCTGCATTCGAGCCGGGCGCCGGATAAGGCTCCTGAGATGCCACCTGCCTCGACGGCGACCTTGGGGAGCCGCTGCTAGTCGAGCCTTCAGCGAGCGCCGTATTCGACGCCGACTTCGATCATGTGGGCGACACCGGCATGGTCGAGGTCGGTCCATAGGACGGCACGACCCTCGTTGCGGTCGCCGGGTTGGAGCGTGTGGCCGATCCTGGCTGCGAGCTGTTCGAGCATCTGCGGGAGTGCGGCGACGATGGCATCCCTGAACCCGTCCCAGGGCCCTTCGGTCGCCACGATCCAGACCTCACCGCGCGTCGGCAGGGTCCAGTGGGCGAGCAGCGCTGACGCCTGACCCGTGGGCTCGGTGAGGCGCGTGCCGGGCGCGGTGAGCACGACGGACACCGTGATCGCCCCGCCGGGCGCCGCCGGGGCCAGCAGCGTGATCTTTTCGCGCTGCGACAGCGGCGGCTCCTCGTCGGGCACGCTGAGGTGGTCGGTGGGGATCACGATCCCGAGCAGCCTGCGTGCGCCGGGCACGAACTCCTCGGGCTCACCCCACTTCATCATGTAGCCGTCGCCGTCCGGTGCCCACCGGCTAGCACCGTTCGGCGTCCACTTGACGTGGCTGGCGCCGGAGGCGTGGAGGCTCGTCTTGACGTCCCTGCGCATCCCGGCGTGCTGGACGTAGATGTCGTCGCCCACGGTGAAGATGTGCCAGAGCCCCGAGCGCGCACCGGGGGCGTGCCCGACGATGAGGCGTAGGCGGTTGTCCGGTGCGGCCACCGAGCCGCCATGTTAAGACCCGCCAGAGTGCAGGTCAGAGCGCGACTCGTCTGCTCTCAACAGCGCTCGGTGCTTAGCTGTTGGGCGCCACAGTCGGGGACATTACTCGCCTGTCGGAGCATCGTCGGCTTCCTCTGCCAGTAGCTTCGCAGTTAGCCGATGGTAGGCCGCCAGCATCCCGGCGAGCTGCTCGGGCGTCGTGTACAGCACAAGCGCCGATACAACCGCCATCTGATCCACATCGTCCGAATGGCCCTGCGCCGCGAGATTTGTAAGCTCGTGGAGGCGAGGCAGCGCGGCGAGGTCGATTTTGGTGCCCGTGAAGGGCCGTTTGGTCTTGCGTTTGCGCGGAGCCATCCGGCAGGACTCCTAGCCTCCATACAGTAAACCAGCAAATAACCAGAGCCTATCCGCCGGGCCTAGTCGGCGCGGGTCCGTCGGGGAGGAGGATCATCCCGTCATGCCCGCTGAGATCGACAAGGCCAAGCTCCACGAGCTGATCGTGCTGATCGCTGCTCGCATGGAGGCCGACGATCAGCCAGGCCGGGGACGCATCAAGCTCGCCAAGCTCCTCTGGCTGAGCGACTTCGAGGCACACCGACGCCTCGGCCGCTCGATCACTGGCGAGCGGTATATAGCGGACGAGCTTGGTCCTGCTCCCGCCGACGAGATGCTCGCGCTTCGGGACCTTGAGGCGGCGGGCGACCTCGTCATCGAACGGGGATACGGCAAACAGCAGCTCATCCATGCGACTCGTCCGGCTGACCTCTCACGCTTTACGGAAGGAGAGGGAACGGTCATCGAGGAAACCCTGAGCCACTACCGAAATTGGACCGGAAGCCAGCTAGTCGAGCTTGCGCATGAATACCCAGGCTGGAAACTCGCCCAACGTGGCTCTGAAATCCCTTACCACTCAGTCCACGTCTCCGCTAAGGGGCCGACTGAGCGCGACATCGAGCGGGCTAGGGAGCTAGCCCGTGACATTCCCGTCTAGCACCCCGCCGCCCTACTCCTTCCGTGAGGAGCATCTGTTCGCGCGTGATCGCGCTCGGCTGGTCGAGGAAGGGATCAGCGAGCAGGAGATCGACGCGCACAAGTTGGCGATCGAGATGCAAATCCTGCCAAACCCGTTCGAGTGGCCGTGGTCAGCGGCGCTTGACGCGGACGACCCGACAGGTACTCGCGTCGCCATCTCCGAACCGACCGAGAGCGAGCCCAATGCCCTGACGATCCTCTATCGCGTCGAGGGCACCATGATCCGGCTATGGCGTGTGCGACGACGCGACAGGTAGCCCAGCCCGTCAACAGGGGGTCGTATCGTCCTGCACCGCTCGGGGGTCCCGACAACGGCGTAGCGAGGGAGAAGTTTCCATAGCGTTTCCATAGCGCCCCAGTGGGGACCGTCGGGACCTCCTGAAAGCCCGTAGAATGGGGCTCTGGGGCCATAGCTCAGCTGGGAGAGCGCCTGCTTTGCAAGCAGGAGGTCGGCGGTTCGATCCCGCCTGGCTCCATCCCGAGAACAGCCGGCAAACGCGCGGGTTTTCACCTCGCCGCGCCTTCCTCTTGACGCTCCCGCGACTCGCTTGCTGCCGGCCCGTTGCCCGCTGTTGCCCGATAAGCGCGGCCCACCAGCGCGGCCAGCCGCTCGGGCTCGGCCCGGTCCATCGGCCGCGCGTAGACCTCGAGCGCCAGGTTCGAGCTTGTGTGCCCCATCTGCGCCATGACGTAGGGCGGGCTCTCACCGAGCGCGTACAGCAGCGAGGCGAACGTGCGGCGCAGCGAGTGCGGCGTCAGTCCATCCGGCAGGGGCTCCGCCTTGCGCTTCACCAGTCGCTCGTTCGCACGCTTCACCGCGGGCGCCAGGACTCGCCGGCGCACGTTCGTCGCACCCTGCCGCTGTCCCGCGGACGTGCCGAACACATAGGCGTCGGGCTCCTGCTCCTTACGCCGATCGGCGGCCAGGGTCACCAGCTCATCGCGCAGCAGCGGCAGCAGGTCGACCGTCCGCTCAGCGGCCGCGGTCTTGCCGGCGCGGATCTTCAGACGACCGCTCGCGAGGTGCACGTCGCACCAGCGCAGGTCCAGCAGCTCGCCGATGCGCAGGCCGGCCAGCACCAGCGTCGCCATCGCGGCGCGCCGGTGAGCCACGCCCTGGCGGTGGGGCTCGCGGTCCAGCTCGCCTGCCGCATCGAGCAGCGCCTCGATCTGCTCGGCGCGGTCGATGTACGTGCGCCGCGCCGGCTGGGAGGGCAGCCGCCGCCGCTTGCCGACCGCCGGGTTGCGCCCGCTGATCACACCCTGCTCGAGCGCTTCCTCGAGCACCGCTGCCAGGCACGCGAGCGTCATGTTGACCGAGCGCGCGCTCAGCCCGCGGCGCACCATCCGCCGCCGGAAGCCGTCCACCTCAGCGATCCCGATGCGGTCGATCGGCGTGGCCGCGAACTCGCGCAGCAGGTGTCCGAGGCGCCATTCCAGGTCGGTCACCGAGCGCTCGCGCAGGCCGGCGCCGCGACGGCCGCCCTCGATCTTGCGCGCCGCGAACCAATCCGACGCCGCCTCGCGAAACGTCGGCACGTCCCGGACCGGCGCCTGCTCCACCGGTGGCGCCCACTCGCCCCGAGCGACGCGCTCGAGTTCGTAGGCCAGCATGCGCTCGGCGTCGGCTCGCGTCGCGCCGTCCGCGACGTAACCGACGTGCACGGACTGGCGCTTGCCGCCGGCGACGAACCGCACATGCAGGCTCGGGCCTCGCGACGTCGCCCGCTCGATGATGCTGCCGGTTGACTTCCTGGCTCTCATAGCTGCCTCCTTGCTCGAGGCACCGGGGGCCAGGTCGGCTACGTCGCACGCCGCCCGTGGAGGGGTTAGCGTGATCACCGCGCCGAGAGCTGGTTCTCTCGGTGCCACGGGGCCGGCGTTCACAGCGCGCGGCCCCACTTGACTGGTTGAGCCGATCATACGCCTTCGCCGTTAACAGGCAACAGCGGGTTACCGGCGCGCGTCATGCCGGCGCGAGCACCGCGCGACCGCCGACGTCGCGGCGCTGCCTGCGCCGGTGACGCTTTGCTCACTGCGCGAGCGCTCGCCAATTCGCCCATGACCTCGGCCGGGAACCGCAAGCGTGCCCTGGGGCCGTCGCCCAGCGCCACGGCGCGGAGCTTGTCCTTGTGCCGGTAGACCCATGAGGTCTCGACGCCGATCTCACGCGCGAGTGTCGCAGCATCCACGAAGCGGCCGGCGGGCTCGGCGGGCGCCTCGCGCAGCTGCTCGACAACGGCGCTGGCGATCGCCGCGATGTCCGCGGGGTGTAGCCGCGCGTTGCTCCTCGAGGGCACGTCGGGCGCTGCATCCGTCATCGGGGCGCCTCCGCCGTGCGCGGGTGCGGCTCATGCAGTGCAGCGAGATCCGCCTCGATTCGTTCGACCGCCGCGCGCCGCCGCATGCCCTCCGCGCTGTGCGGGCTGGCCAGCTGAGCGTGGCGCTTGGCTTCCGTGAGCCGCTGCTCGAGCTCCTGCCTATCGTTGCGGGGGGTCTGCTTTGTCTGACAGACATCTGTCGTGTAGGCGGGCGGGGGAGCCGCACTCCAGACGCCTCGAGCACGGCGGCACACGAGCCCTCGCGCTTGGAGCCGCTTCAGCGCGTCGCTCCCATCACTCGCCGCGAAGCCGCAGCTACCGTCGCGGCAGCGTGCGCAGGGCAGGGACCGGTGGGCGTGGACGATGCGGCCGGCCTCGCTCGAAGTGATGTCCCGCTCACCGACCAGGCGCAGGATCTCGCGCTGCGCTGATGTGAACCCCGCGCGGCGGGTCGCCACGCTCTCCTGCTCGACCTCGTGCCCCTCGAGCGTCAGCTGCAAGGGGGTCATGCTGGCGCCGCCTCAGCTGTCCGTGCACGCCGGCGCCGGGGCGCGCGTTCTATGCCTTCGATCCTCCGCGCGCGAAATCGCCTCAGAGCATGCGAGCCCGCGATGAGACGGCAGACCGCCTCGCGATGTGCCGGGTCGAGCGCTATTACCTCCCATCGCGAACGCTCCGCGATGACGACATCGCCCACGCGTGCGCCCTTGGGGCCACACCGAGGGTCGATCGTTCCGCAGCGGCAATCCTCGGCGAGTGGCGCCTCGGTCGCATCGGTACTGCCTCCCTCCTTGCCTTTTGAGAGATCCTGCGACCCCTGCGCCCCCTGCGACCCCCTGCCCGTAAACACTGGGCTTTTGGCGGTTGTCCCCTGCGACCCCCTGCGACCCCCTGCGACCCCCCGCTCAGCCATTTGCGCCCCCCTCGAAGTCGAAGCGCCCCCCTGCGCCCCCCCGATTTGGCTCTACAGAGCCAAGGGGGGTGCGGGGGTCGCAGGGGTCGCAAGAATCCGGAAACCTCCGGAGGGTGATCGCGTTTCTGCGGCCGGCCTTGTTGCCTATGGTGCCCCGCTCCGTTTGGATACCCACTCGGCGCAGGTCGGGGGCGAGCCGGGTGATCTGCATGGACAGCGACCGGGCGTCCTTGGGCCAGCCGCGGCGCTTCGTGACGCTCTCGCCCGCGATCTCGGTCAGGGCGGTAAGGAGGTCCGAGCTGGTGCGCTTTTCGCCGTCTGCGAGCTTGGCCAGGTGCGGCCATAGTGGGGAGTTCTCGAGGGCTGCGGCGGTCGTGTCCGCGCGGCTGGCGGTGTAGCTCTCGAGGTACGTGCCGGGCTCCCAGCCGAGGCCATCCTCGGCCGCGGTCACGAATTGTGCGTGATCGGCCATCCGGGGCCAGCTGCGCCTTTCGCCCTGGACGCGCGCGCGGTTGGCGAGCGCCGACGCGGCGGCGTCGAGCAGCGCGCCGAGGATCCTCGGGCGCTTCTCCTCGAAGCTCTGCCAGAGCACGTCCTCGGTCTCGCGCTGGTCATCGGAGAGGGGCGGCAGCTCCACGAGTAGCGACCGCTCGAGCAGGTCGGCGCGTTGGGGGAGCGCCTCAATCCCGGTCACGATCACGGGGCTGGCGACCTCGAATAGGTGCTCCTCATCGTTCTTGTACAGCGCCCGCACGGCCAGCCCGGCGCCGGTCGAGAGGCGGCACAGGGCGTCTGAGAGCCACGCGTCCTTACCCGCCAGGCCGGAGAGGTTGTCGAAGCCCACGATGCGGTTATTGGTGGCGGCGATGAGTAGTTCCCGCTCATCGGCCGGGACCGAGCGCAGCTCGGGCTTGGCGGGATCGATGAGGCTGCGCAGGAGGCGGGCCGTCGTCGACTTGGCGCTGCCCTGCTCGCCGTGAAGCACGAGCAGCGGGTATGGGCCGCTGGGCGCGAAGCAGCCGACGAGCCAGCCGACCAGAAGGCGCCAGGTTGTCTCCTCCGAGACGTTCACGAATGGGCGCAGCTCGGCGACGCTGCCGCCGCCGATCGGCTCCGGGAGGGCGCGCATCCCGCTCGCGCGCCGGAACTTGACCGGAGCCTCGCCGTCGAGCAGCTGCCAGCCGCCCGCGCGGATCTCGATCACTCGCCGCCGGCCATCGCCGAGGTCGAGGTACAGGGCGCCATCATGGGCGGCCAGGCGCGTGTGGATCTCGCGCTCCTGGCCCTCATAGATGGCGAGCGACCGCAGCCGGGCGGTTGCGTCCTTGATCGCCTGCTCACCTACGACCCCGCTCTCATGCGCGGCCCGGCCCAGGTAATCGCGGAAGTCCGAGGACTCGAGCGACATGGTCTCGCGGTGCTCCCCGACCGTAACGGTCGCCCATGGCTTGCGCTCGGGCGTGTGGAATAGCTCGGCGCCGCCGTCGACCGTCCACTCGACCAGGTGCTCGGCCTGCGTCGGTCCGCGGCCATTGCTCCCCGGGGCCGGTGCCAGCTCGGGCGTGGCCAGCTCGAGCAAGTCCAGCTCGCTGTGGCCGGTGGCCAGGAAGTCGTCGAGCCCAACCTTCCCGTCGTCTGGCCCGGGCGGTAGGTAGACGACTCGCACCGTCGCCCCCTTCTCGGCCAAGAAAGCGTGCAGGGCCGCGAGTGCCTTGCGAACGGCGGGCTTGACCATCACGTCCGAGTCGAAGACCACATAAACGCGCCGGCCATCCAGGGCGATGTGCTCCCAGTCGGGGACGGGGACGCTCTCGGTGCCCTTGCCCGCCGGGCGATAGCGCCAAGCCCAGGTACCGTTCACCGAGATGCACGCCAGCCCGAGGCTGGCCGCGGCGTCCGCCTTGCGGGAGCCCTCCGTGATCCACAGAGGCACGCCCGGATCGCTGAGCTTCGCGCGGACCGCCGGCGGGACATCGAGCTCTAGCGGGCTGTGACCTTGCGGAGCTTCGTACTTGCGCGTCTTGCCTGCGACCTGGCGCGGCTCATCGGGGCGGATCCAGTGGAATCCCACGGCGCCCGTGACTCCATAGACGGGGATCACGAGCGCCGGCGCGCGCCGCTGCGAGGCGGCGAAGCCGAGCGCGGCGAGCTCCTCCGTCGTCTGCGCGGAGAAGTATCCGCGGGCCGCGGCGATCTCAGCGCTGATTGCCGAGCTCTGGATCAGCTCGGCATGCTGCTCGAGCAGGACCACCTCCGCTGGCGCCGGCGCATCGCTGGTTATGGGAGGGGCGACCGTGGTGGCCATCAGCGACCGGCCTGCGGGCGCGGCGGCCGGGCCGTAACGATCGGCCCATCGAGGTCGCTGAGGTAGAGGTCGATGATGGAGCTGATGTGGCGCGGCCGGGGGCACGGGCGGGGGGGCCGGCTGTCGCGGATGCCGCCGCCGTGGGCCGCCGGGCGGTTATTTACAGTGCTGCGTGACATCGCAAGTCCTTTCCTTGTGGCTCCGCGGCCTGTTCCGTCGCGGGGCCACAGTTGGTGTTGGCCTTGGCACGACGGTCTAAAGCGGGCCTCGGACGGCGGCCCGTCACGGGTACGGTGTAGCTTGTAATCGTGCCCTCCTTGCCCCCGGCAGGTACGCCTCAACTTGTGGGCGATTTCGCGCCCGAGCAGCTCCGTGGGCGGCGCGAGCGTGCGCGGCTGAGCCTCTACGACCTGGCTTCGCTGCTCGGGGTCTCCGAGGGTCTGGTGCGGCACTGGGAGAGCGGCCGCAAGGCCATTCCGCCGGCACGCCTGGGCGAGCTGCGCCAGGTGCTCGCGGTCCAGGCCCCGGCGGCTATCCCGGCTGTCTCGGGCCGCCAGCTGCGAGCGACGCGAGAGAAGGCCGGTGTAACGCAAGGCGCGCTGGCGCAGATGTTGGGCGTCAAGCAGCAGGCGATCGCGGCCTGGGAGACCGGCACAGTGCCCGAGGAGCGGCGCGAGGTGTTGGTCAGGGCAGCCATCGACCCCTACGGTTTCGTGCCCGGCCTTCTACGCGCCGCTCGCGAACGCGCCGGCCTCAAGCAGACCGAGCTCGCCGACGCGCTTGCGGTCAAGCAGAGCCGGGTGAGCGGCTGGGAGCGCGGCCAGCTGCCGATCCCGGGCGAGCGATGGCCGGCTATTCGCGACGCGCTGGCGACGGGAGCGCCCGTGCCACCACAGCAGCCGGTCACGGCGCACGAGCTCCTCGAGAGCCGCCGGCGCTTGGGCTGGAGCCAGGCGCGATTGGCGGAAGAGCTAGGGGTGACGACCTCGGTCGTGGGGAACTGGGAGGCAGGCGCGCGCCGCCCGGTGCCACGCGAGCGCTGGCGGCGCATCCGGGAGGTGTTGCGCCTCTCGGCGCCCGAGCCGCACGAGCCCCGTGACCGCATCGGAGAAGCCCAGGCGGGCGTGCTCGAGGTGCTCGCCACCAGACCTGGGCTGAATCGCCGCGAACTCGCCCGGGCCGTCCAGGCGCCGGAGCCCTATGTCCGCGCGGCGGTACTGCGCGCCCTGGCCCATGACCTCATTCACGAGCGACGGGTGAAGCGCACACGCGCAGATGGGATCGCGTGGTCGCTGCTGGGCCTGTTCCCGGGCTCGCCATCGGAGCAACCGATGGCAGTCGATCTGATGGCCGAACTGACGGCCAAGGTCGTGGCCGCGGTGAAGGCTGACCCCGGCCGCAGTCGCCGAGCGATCGCCGAAAGCCTGCCCCATGAACGACAGCGCGGTGAGCGCGCCGTCGACCGCGCGATAGCCGACGGGCTGCTGCACGCGCGCGAAGTGATCAGGCGCTCGCCATCGGGTGGGGCGCGCGTGATCCTGGGGGTGTTCCCCGGGAAGTCGCCCAAGCCGCCACGGTCGCCCATCGACGGGCAGAAGGTCCGCCGGATGCGCGAGCAGATGCTCATCGGGCAGGCTAAGTTCGCGAGGCAGCTAGGCATATCGCCGGGGGTCCTGCGCCGGTGGGAACGCTCAGCGGTCCCGGCGATCTGGCAGGAGTACGTCGAAGCCGCATTGTTCCCAGGTGAGGGTAGCCGTGAGGTCAGGACCGCCGATGCTAAGCAGCGCGCTCGCTGTGCGCGGGCAAGCCTCAGTGCCCGCATCCTGGATGCCGTTCGCCGGAGCCCCGGCATAGCACGTTGGGGTGAACTAGCGCGCATCGCGCGCCCCGTCGAGCGCCCCGAACTGAATCCGATTATCGAGCGGATGATCGCGGCTGGCAAGCTGCACGAGGGCCTATCTGACAACGGCCATGGCACGGGACTGTTCCCCGGCCCGGCCCCCGCCGAGTACACGGCCGGTATGCAGATCGACGCCGGCCAGCTGCGTGCATTGCGCGAGGGCGCCGGCCTGGGCCAGAAGGAGCTAGCCCAGCGCCTCGGCGCCGGCGTTGCGAGCGTGAACGCGTGGGAGCAGGGCACCAGGTCGATCCCGGCTCATCGAGGCGCGCAACTGCTCGAGCTGTTCGCTGGGCTTCCCCAGGGGCCATGCCTGTCGGGCGAGCAGCTGCGCGCCGAACGGTGGCGCCTTGGCTGGACGCAGGCCGAGCTCGCCGCGCATGTCGGTGTGCAGCAGGCCACGATCAGTGCGTGGGAGCGCGCTTCGCCGCCTCACAGTCGGGCCGGGCGGCTGTGCGCCCTCTTCGAGCGCGTGGACAGGTCGCAGGGCAGCTTGTTCGCCGCGTCCCCCGCGCGACGCGTCGCCGGCGAGCGGGACGTGTCCCGCGGCGATCGCGCCGGCACGGCTCCGCCGAAGCGCCAGGCGCGCTTGCGGCAGACGACGCCGCAATAGATCACATCCCCATCGAGACCCCCGGACACCAGGCGCAGATCCATCCCGGCGCGGCGGCCGCGCGGGACGCGTCCCGGATGGCCACGGTGGCGCGGGACGCGTCCCCCAGGTCCTCGGCGATCGACGGGACGCGTCCCGCCTGCGGTCGACGTAGCAACCGGCGCGGGGCGGGACGCCCCGATTCGTTACCGTCGTCGGCGGGCGGGGTCGTGTGCGGCGGTGAGCGCGGCGACGGCATCGGTCCCGGGCCGGGCGTAGCGCTGCAGGCTGCGGAGCGATGTGTGCCGGCTCTTGGCCATGAGGAGCGGCAGGTTGACGCCGGCCTCAGCGAGATGGGTGATCGCGCTGTGGCGGAGCTGGTGCAGGGTCCATCCGCTGCTCGCGGCTGAGAACAGCTCGGCGGCGCGCCGATAGGAGAGCCGCGCGCGGCCGGTACTCGGGCAGAGGTCGGCAGCGGCTGGCGCCCTGGCGGGCGCGGGCGCCCGCTCGGCGAGGAACAGCGGCCCGCGGGCGCGGCCGACGACCAGCTTTGGGAGCAGTCGCGCTGCACCGGTCTGGTAGTGGAGCCAATCGGTGTCGCCGCCCTTGGATCTGACGCGGGCGCGGCGGTTGTCGAGGTCTAGGTCCTCGACGTCGATCCCGAGCACCTCGCTTGCGCGTCCGGCACTCTCGTACAGCAGCCGCCATAGGGCGCGCTCGCGGACGGCGAGCCCGGGCCGGGAGAACAGCCGCTCAAGTTCGAGGTAAGGGATCGCGCGGGTGCGGTCGGCGTTCTCGCGCCGGCGCTCGAGCATCGCCGTCGCCGTCGCCGGCTCGAGCCAGCCGCGGCGGGTGCAGTAGCGCTCGAAGGAGCGCAGCGTCGCTAGGTGCCGGTTCCACGTGGCCGGCGCGAGCGTGCCGAACGCCCCCCGCGCGGCATAGGCCAGCTCGCCGTCAGAGAGCGTGAGCAGCGGCCGGTCGGCGCCGAGCTCGCGCGCCAGGCGCCCGAGCGTCTTGGCATAGGAGCGGCGACTGGTATCGGCCAGCTCGCGGCGGGTCACGAACGCGTCGATCGCGCCCATCAGCGAGATCCCGCCGGCCGGCGCATCGACCAGCACGAGCCTCTGAGGGGTTATCGCAGGGAACGCGTCGCCGGTGGCCGCAGGCGACGGCTGCGCGGCGCCTGTGCTTGCTGAGCGGCCGGGGAGTGATGTCGCGGGTTCTGAGCCCATTCCCTGCGGAGACTACGGCGCCCCACAGACGGGGCGACGGCCGACCTAGCTAGCCGCCAAGATGGCTAGCTAGCTATGCCCGCCGTCCCTGGGCCGCCCCCCGGCGAAACACGGTGTTGCCTACCCAGGTAGCTACCTAGCTAGGTTCCGAGCTATCTTGGTCGAGCGAGGCACCGATGACCCCCTTTGAACGCCAGGTCAACTTCAGCATCTCCGCCGAAGACTTCCCGCTCTTGGAGGCGGCCCGGGCCGAACACGGCACGATTAAGGGAGGCATCCTCGCGGGCCTGCGACTGCTGGCGCAACAGCGCCTCGAGCGCGCTGATGCCCCGGCACCGTCGCCACTGCCGTCGCCGCTGCCCTCCCCATCACCCCCGGCAGTGGAGCCGGCGAGGGGGGCACTGGACTGGTGGATGGACGTCCAGACGGTCGCCGACACGTTCGGCCGCTCGCCAGCGACGGTGCGCAAATGGGTGGCCGAGGGGCGCGCTACGGGCCGCGGCGAGGGGCGCGCATTGGAGGTAGACATCGCGACTGTCCAGCTGGAGCGCGCGCCGGCCGCTGAATGGATCGGCGTCAAGAGCGCCACGCTCAGGAAGTGGACCGAGGAAGGCAAGGTCCAGGCCACCCCCACGGGCTTCTACCTCTTCGGCGAGCTCGAGCTGCCCCTCTCGCGCGCGCTCGACCGCTGGGACTTCAGCGCCTCCGAGCGGGCCTCGCTCGAAAAGCGCGGCCACCAGACGCCACGGGGCAAGATGGTGCTGATCCTTGATGCCGTCGAGCTCAGCGGCAGCGAGACAGCCACCGGGACGGACTGATGGCGCTCTGCTGCCTACACCCCGGAGCTACCATCACGCCAGGAGGCACAGCCGGATGAACATCGCGATCATCAACCAAGAAAACGCGCAGGTTGCCGAGTGGGTCAAAGAAGGCAAGACTCTCGTCGCCCACGGGCCGACGCCGCCCTACGCGACGGGTAAATCCGGGGCGATCGCTCGGGCCGAAGCTGCAGCGTTGAAGCTCGAGGGTGCCGTTAAGCGCCTATTCGTGCGCGAACGCGAAGAAGGCTGGATCGCCGCCGGCCAGTTCGTAGAAGCGCAAGAACAAGGACTGCTGGACGAGATCATCACCCCCCTTACCGGGGGACTTCTGCATGGCCCCGCGCCTGGCTCCACGACCGCGAAAGTCAATCCTAAGACGGGGCGCCTCGAACCCGAACAGCATGCCAGCGGCGTCGAAAGCATCGAAAAAGCGCTGCCGAGCTGGGGCACCTTCGCGCTCAAGCTCCTGGTGAACAGCGCCCTCCTGATCGTCGCTGTGGTGCTCATCATCGCGGGCATAATCGCGCTCGTGAAGCCCACGGATGCGTTCCCGATCCCGATTCCGGTCTGATGCGCAAGTCGCTCGGCTACCTGATCATCGTGCTCGGAATCATGCTGGTGATCTGCGGCCTGCTCGGCATCGGCCGGGCGGTCAGCGCCTATATCGCACAACCCGCGCCCGCGTGAGAAGCAATGCCCGCTGTCGGCCTCGTGCTCATCCTGATCGGCGTGTGGTTCCTGATCCGCACCACGCGGGGCAAACTCGGCGCAACGGTCACACGGAACCCTGAACTCGCGCTCTAGGTGACGTGCCCGGGGACGTTGCGAACGCGGTGAGGTAGGTCCGGGCCTGCCGAGAGGCTGTGGGTGTCAAAGCTCACGACCTCAAGGAAGGCCCGGAATGCCCGGGACATCTCGCTGCCACCGCCCAGCGGCCGGCATCGACGAAAGCGTCCCGAGTGGCCCCAGCCGTCCCATCAGTCGCCGAGGCCCTGCGGGACGCGTCCCCCGCGGCCGCCGTCGACTCGGGACGGCTGTGCGCCCCCGGTGCGCGGGACGCGTCCCGTCGGGATCTCGACGTCGGTCTACTGCGGCGTCGTGTGCCGCAAGCGGGCCTGGCGGTTCCGGGAAGCCCGTCCCCGCTCGAGCGCGATCGCCACGGGACGCGTCCCGCTCGCCGGCGGCGGATCCCCGGGACGCTTCGATCAGCTCCCAGGGCGGCCGGGGAATGTGATGCGCAGGATGCCCGCTGCGGGCGTCAGCGGGTCATCGGCGACGATCCCGGTGAGGTCGCCGAGCCAGAGCCGGCCGCCGCCGAGCTCGTTGATCACGTCCCAATACAGCTCCAGCACGGCGCGGTTCGTAGGGCCGAAGCAGGCGGTGAGGATCGCGCGTCCGAGCTGCTGAGACGCGGTGACCTCGAGCAGCGCATCGCAGCGCTCGCGGTCGTATTCGACCTCTCGCAGCAGTCCGGCCTGCGTGAGCTGTTCGATGCGGCTGTCGAAGTGCCAGCCGCGCCGTCGGCGCAGGGATGCGACCGCCGGCGCGTCAAGCCCCAAGGCCAGCAACTCGTCCGGGCTGAGGTGATACGCGGGTGCAGCAACGCGTGCCTGGGCCGCCGCGACGCCGGCGGCGCTGCGGTCGATCCGTGGCCGCGCCGGTCTGCTGGCGGCCTCCCGGCGCGCGGGGCGAGCCGGCCGGGGTTGGTGTCTTGCCAGCGGTAGGAGCCGTCCTCTGCTTCTGCGCATGGTTGACCTTCCTTCGCACCGCATCGCGGGCCTGGGCTTTAGGGTCGCAGCCGGGGCGGCTAGCGTGCAGCCGCCGTCCCAGGGCGGCCGGTCGCACGCCCTCGGCCGCCAGCGATCGACGACCGCGCGGAGAACCGTAGGCGCGGACCGGCCGGCGTGTCGATCCTCTCGCGCCCCGGGAGCCTCCAGACCTGCGAGCCGCGGTTCGACCTCACCTTGTCCAGGCCGCCACGTTCGATCGCCCCGCCTGCCTCGAGCGCCTTGCAGTGGTGCCCAACCGTCTCGCTCCCGATGCCAAGCTCCCCCGCGATCTGCGACTGCGACGCGCGTCCGCCGAGGGCGACGAGCGTCTCGAGCACTCGCTCAGCTCCCTGGCCGCGCCGTGCGTGCCTCCCGAACTCCGCCCGACTGTCGAGCTGGTAGGCGGCCGGAAGTGCGGGCAGCGCCCATATCACATGCGGGCGGCCGCCGCTGGGGCGCGCCAGCTCGCCGGCGCGCACGATCTGCCCCGCGGCGGCCAAGCCCGCGCAGTGACGGCGCACGGAGGAGTCCTTGACCCTGAGCGCCCGCGCGAGCTGCGCTTGCGTCGCCCGGCCGCCGTTCTTGCGCAGCACCTCGAGGATCTTCTCCTTCGACTCGCCGGGCGGCCGCCCGTTGGGCGGCGCGTCGCGCTCGAGCGCCCCGGTGGGCTCACGCGGGATCGGGCTATAGGCCGGAATCGCTCGCGTGTCTCGCAGGGGTACCGCGGCACCCTGGGAGGCTGCTGCGCGCGTCGCTGGCGGCGGGGCGCTTCCCCCGGGCCACTCCCTCGCGGCGATCGCGCGGATGAGCTGCTGGGGCGCCAGGTGGTCGATGTAGTGCGCGGTCATCGAGAGGTGCTCGTGCCCGAGCTGTGCCTGGATCACGTGCAGCGGTATCGCCTCATTGGCGAGCTCGAACGCGTGCGTGTGCCGCAGGCCGTGCGGGTGTACGCGCTTGACGATGCCCGCCTTGCGCGCGCAGCGCTTCAGCTGCCCGCGGAACGCACTCGCTTGCAGCGGCCGGCCGCGGCCGCCCCGGTCGTCGCTGACGGTGCAGAACAGCTGCGCGCCGGCGGGGATCCCGATCCGCTCGCGCTCGCGGAGCCATTCGTGTATGTACTCGAGCGCCTGGGCGTCGACGCCGACCACGCGGCGCTTGGCGCCCTTGCCGCAAAGCACGGTGATCGTGCCCAGCTCGACGTCGACGTCCTGGACGCGCAACGCGAGGGCCTCGGCTACGCGCAGCCCCGAACGCCAGAGCAGCACCACGAGCGCACGCGAGCGGACTCCGGCCGGGCCGCCGGGGAACGCCTCGAGCAGTGCCTGGATCTCAGCTGTCGTGAGGATCTCGGCCGGGTAGCGCTTGCCCTTGTTGGCCGGCGCCCGGCCGCGCCGGTACTCCGCCAGCGTCACCGGAGAGCGGGGCCTCCCGGATGGCGTGACCAGCGGCTCACCGGCGGCGGTCGCCGCGGCGATCGTGGCTCGCGCGCGTGCGTCGGCTCTGCTCTGCGCCTGGATCTCGCGCTCAGGATCCGGGACGGCCGCGAGCGGGCGGGGGCCGCGCGCGCCTCTCACACCTCGAGGTCGGCGTTGCGGTTCGGTCGTCTCTGTTACAGCCGCGACCAGGTCGCGTTTGCCTGCTGTTGTCATCGTGAGTTCCTCCTGTTTGGAGGCCCCGGGGCGGCTCTGACGAGGAAGCCAAGTGGCGCTTGCCTGGTAGCTTGGCTGGCGCGCCGGGAGTGATCGCTCTCGGTGCCGCGGGGGCCGGGCGCTAACACGTCGCGGCCCCCAACTTGTCTGGTCGGCGGAGCGTAGCGCGACCCGGCTCGGCCCGTTCCCCGGGATGCTCCGTACGTCCGCCCCGCGCTAGGCTTCGGCCCGTGGGTGACCCGGAGATCCCAAAGGGGCGCGTCGCACAGGTGATGGCGGCCTGTGCCCTGCTCATAGCGTTGGGGGCGTGCGTGGTCGCCATCGTGGCTCTCAACAAGAAACCAGCGGTGGCGAAGGTCAATCTCGCGGTGGCCACGAGCGAAATCCAGGCGCTCAAGAGCGAAGTCGCGATGCTGCACGCACTGGTCGCCAAGTCCGACGCGACCATGGCGAAGGTCACGACCTGCCTGCCGGAAGTCACGAGCCAGCTCGACGGGATGACGGTCGAAACCAGCAGCTCCGCGGGGTGGCTGACGAGTGCCTATCTCCATGAGGGCAAGCAGTTGTCCACCTATTGCACCTCGACGCTGGAAGCCCCTCCCGCCGGGTGAGCGTCGGGGCCTCGCCCGGCGTGGCCGTCGTAGAAGCCGCGCCCTAGGGCGCAGCCGCAAAGCTGGCGCCGGGGCTCTGGCGGAGGGGCTGCTTTGATTGGCCTGTGTCTCGCCGGCGACACGCCGCCAAGCCGCCGCAGCGCCGGTGCGCCTATGGGGCGTGCCGGCAGCGGTTTACTCCGGCCGGGCGCGGCCGGCCGCAGCTCTACCACTCGCCAGCGTGCCGGGCCGCCGCCTACCGCGAGCGTGGCGGCCCTAGGCAGCGCCGGCTCGTGCGCCTCGAGCAGGTCGACGCCACGATCGCCCTGGACGCGCTCGAGCCCGGCAGCGTCGACCTGGTCGTCACGGATCCGCCCTACCGCTTTGACCGGGGCGGCGGCGGCCGGTGCGTGCAGTGGTTCGCGGATCTGCCCGACGAGACGTGGCCGGCCGTGTTCGCGCAGCTGCATCGCGCGCTCGCACCGCACACCACCGCCTACGTCTTCTGTGACGCTCGGGTGCAGCCGATCTTCGACGCGGCGGCCAGGGCCGCGGGCTTCCGCGTACGCACTCCGCTCGTGTGGGACAAGCTCTCGATCGGGTTCGGCGGCGGCTGGCGGGCGCAGTATGAGTTCGTCGCCTGGTATGAGAAGGGCCGCCCGGCAAGCGCCAGCGGCACCCTGGGCAACGTGCGCCGCCACGCCCGCGTGCGCGGCTACCCGACCGAGAAGCCCGTCCCCCTTCTGCGCGAGCTGATCATGCAGTCCAGCGCCGCCGGCGACCTGGTGCTCGACCCGTTCTGCGGCTCGGGCAACACCGGCCGCGCAGCCCGCCAGCTCGGCCGCCGCGCGCTGCTCATGGATCTCGACACTGCGGCCGCGGAACGGCGCCTGCGCGTGCGCGCATTGCGTAGCGCTAACGCGAGCTGAGGCCCGGGGCACCTGTCACGTAAAGAGGCCCAGGCGACGCGTCCCGTCCAGTTGGGAGACACGCCTCGATTCGAGGGCGCACGTCACGAACCCGCCGCCGGGTCGTCGCGCCGTGTCGTTTCGTGAGACCTCGCATGGTGGAGACCGGGCTCCGCCTAGCGGGCAACGGTTGCCCGCAAACCAAGCGAATCAGGTCCAAATGGGGTGAATCCGGCCCCCTCCGCCGGCGCGTCCACCATGACGGAGCTGGCTTCGCTATGCCGATTCTCGGCCGTTGGTGGCCTGACGCGGATTCGTTTTGCAAGCAGGAGGTCACCGGTTCGATCCCGGTTGGCTCCATTCGGAAATAGCCTGCAACCCCAGATGTTTTGGGTTCCGAGGGCAGGGGCTCGCCGGGGTCGCTGGCGGTTCGGGCGACGCTGATGCCCAATAGGGTGGTGTTGTGGTTGGCCACTATGAGAGCTTCTTCAGCGCAAGCGCGGGCGCGTCCGCTGCCATCTTGGGGTTGCTCGTCGTCGCCGTATCGGTCGTCAACGCGGACGACTCGGACCCCACAACTCGGGAGTTGCGAACCGTGTTGGCAGGGAGCGCGTTTGTCGTCCTGGTGGACATCTTCTTCGTCTCGATCGTGGCGCTGACCGGGGGCGCAGCCGTCTTCGGGCTATCAAGCATCGCAATGGCGACCGTCGGCCTGCTGGCCACGAGACGTCTGATACCGAGGGCAAAGCGGGCTGGAAACTTCTCCTCCAGCTCTCGAAACAGGGAGCTGAATATTGCCTTCGCGTCAATTTCGGTTGTGGGCTATTCCGCGCAGCTCGGCCTCGCCGTAGCGCTCCTGGCGAACACCGAGAGTGCCGCACTGCAACGTGCTTCGGTCCTCGTCATCGTGGCTTTTTACGGCAGCGCCCTTGCCCGGGCATGGGAGGTCACCGGGATAACCCGGCGGGGATAAGAAGAACACGCCGGCTCAAGGGCGACCGGGCCGGCTGCCACGGCATCCGCGTCAATCAGCAGTGGCGCCTCTGCTTCAGGTGGATGGCGGCGGGACCCGAGGATGTGAGCTGGCTAGGACGCGAAGTAGCCGCCGGACCCTGACGCAGGATCGAAAGGCCCCGCGCGAGCCCTTCGTCAGCCACAATTCCGCCCGAGGCACTCAACGATAAACCGGTGCCCGGCTACCGCACCGAGCGGTATGCTTAGACAACGCAGGGTCTTGCTGGGTGGGATTGCAGCGGAGGATGGCGCAGCGGTCTTGGTCGAGGGTTTCCGCTTGTGCCGATTGGCTGGAGAGGGGATCGGAGCTGTGGGCAGGAAGTCCGAGGCACGGAGGCGGTGCGTGACAAGGCTGATGCTGGCTGCGTTTGCCGCCGTAGTGGGGGCGCTGGTGCTCGCCGCGCAGGTTGGCGCGACCCCGCTGAGGCTCACTGGACTGAGCCCGATCGCGCCCAGCGCCCGTCCCCTTAGCGGCGCGCCGTTGGCGGTGCGCGCGCGTGCTGAGAAGGCCCGCGTCAAGGGCGTGTCGCTGACGCCATCGCGCGAAAAGCCGTACTGGGCCTGCCCCGAAAGCACCTGCGAAGCGATCATCGACCCGGCTCCGGTGCTGCGCACGGTCGCCGGGCGTGAGCGCCTGGCGCTTCCCGCCGCCGGGCCGCTGCTGGAAGGCGGCGGCGAAAAAGGCGGCCTTGACCCCGAAAACCTCGAGTCTGCGTACAAGATCCCGACTACGGGCGGCGCGGGCCAGACGGTCGCACTCGTCGACGCCTTCGGCTACACGACGGCCGAAGAAGACCTCGCGATCTATCGCAAGCGCTACGGCCTGCCGCCGTGCACCAAAGAAAACGGCTGCTTCCACAAGGTCAACCAGGCGGGCGAAGAAGCCAACTACCCGCCTGAGCGCGGCGGCTGGGAAGGCGAGAGCGCGCTGGACATGGAGATGGTCTCGGCCGCCTGCCCGTCGTGTCACATCATGCTCGCCGAGGCCGACAGCGACGAAGGCGACGCTCTCGCCGAAACGGTCAACACCGCCGTGCGCCTGGGAGCGACCGAGGTCTCCAACAGCTACGGGTTGGCGGAACAGTACTGCGGCACCGAATGTGAAGCCGAAGCGCCCGACTACGAACACGAAGGGGTCATGATCACCGCCTCGGGCGGCGACGGCGGCTACGACAACTACGAACGTGGCGGCGAGTCGCCCAACTTCCCGGCTGGGCTGCCCTCGGTCGTCGCGGTCGGCGGCACGAACCTCCGCAAGGCATCCAACGCGCGCGGCTGGGAAGACACCGTGTGGTCGGGGGGCGGGAGCGGCTGCACCGCGTGGCTCAAGCCGCCGTGGCAGCACGACACCGGCTGCGCGTACCGTATGGACGACGACATCGCCGCCGTCGCCTCCTGTCAAACGCCGGTCTCGGCATACAGCCGCAAGTACAAAGGATGGGGGCTCATCTGCGGCACGAGCGCCAGCTCGCCGCTGGTCGCCGGCATCGAGGCGCACGCAAGCGAATACTCGCGCTCACTGCCCGGCGCCGACGCCTTCTACAACGATCCCGCAGCGGTGTTCGATGTGACCAGCGGCAGCAACGGCACCTGCACCCCTCCCGAATCGCACGCCTACTACTGCAACGCCGGCCCCGGATATGACGGTCCCACGGGCAACGGCGTCCCCGACGGCCCGTTGGAGCTGACCTCGCCGCCCGCGCCGTCCGTGAGCACGCTGGAGGCGAGCGGCGTGTCTGGCACCTCCGCCACGCTGAACGGCAGGGTCGACCAGCAGGGAGCGGAAGTCAGCTACCACTTCGAATACGGCACCAGCATCTCGTATGGCGCCAGCGTCCCGGTGCCGGACGCGACCCTGCAAGCCAGCAAGACAAACAACCCGGTCAGCCAGAGCGTCGGTGGACTGACCGCCGGGAGCACCTACCACTACCGGCTCGTGGCAAGCGACGCCGCGGGGACGGTCTACGGCGCCGATCAGGCCTTTACGATGGCCGCTCCCACCGTGACGAACGTGACGCCCGCCGCCGGCCCCGACGACGGCGGCACGACGGTCACGATCACCGGCGCGAACCTGTCGGCGGCGACGGCGGTCAGCTTCGGTGCGCGCGAAGCGGAGAGCTTCCAGGTGACCTCGGGAAGCTCGATCACGGCCGTCTCCCCGCCCGGGATAGGGGAAGCCGATGTGACCGTGACCACCCCGTATGCCACGAGCGAAGCCAGCCCCGGCGAGAGCTTCGCCTACGCCAAGCTCGGGCCGGTGCTCGCCTGGGGGAAGAACGAATATCTCCTCGGCGACGCGCAAAAGGGCACAAGCCGCGTTCCCGTCGAAGTCGACCAGTTGCCCGAAGCGACCGATCTCGCAGCGGGGGACGACCAGAGCGTCGCGGTCCTCGGCAACGGCGCGGTGATGTCCTGGGGCGGATCCGATGTCGGCAACGGCTCCCTCAACCCGAGCAGCGTGCCTGTGCACGTGTGCGCGCCAACCGTGGAAGGCACGTGCGCCGACGGGCCGTACCTCGAAGAAGCCACCCAGGTCGCCGCTGGGCGCTCGTTCAGCCTGGCGCTGCTGAAGGACGGGAAGGTCGTTGCGTGGGGCTTTGGCCCGTACGGACAGCTGGGCATCGGCAACACCGAACGGTCGCAGCTATACGAGCCGGGATATGTGTGCCTCGCAAAAGTCGGGATTGGCAAAGCCTGCGGCAGCTATCTGACCGAAGTCGTCTCGATCGCCGCGGGCGGTGACTTCAGCCTCGCGCTGCTGAAGAACGGCACGGTCGCGGCGTGGGGAGCAAACAACCAGGGCCAGCTCGGCACCGGCAAGAAGAAGGGACCGCATAAGTGCATCGAGGGTGCGGTGAAGGTGCCGTGCAGCGCCGCGCCGGTTGCCGTCAAGGGGCTCAAAGAAGTCGTGGCGGTCGCGGCCGGCGACGAAAGCGCCGTCGCGCTGCTTAAGAACGGGACCGTGAAGACGTGGGGCGCCGGCGGCGCTGGCGAGCTGGGCGACGGCGAGAGCGAACAAGGCTCGCCAAAGCCGGTAACCGTGTGCGCGACGGGAGAAGAGGCCCCGTGTGCGCACGCGCTCGGCGAAGTCACGGCCGTCACGGCCGGGGAACACGAGGGCGCGGCGCTGCTGCGTGACGGCTCGGTGTACACGTGGGGCGAAAACTACGCTGGCGACCTCGGCGACGGCTCGTCCAACGGTCCTGAAACCTGTCAGGTCGAAGAAGAATTCGAGTCCGAATCCTGCGCCAGGACGCCGGTGGCAGTGAGCGGACTCGATGAAGCAAGGGAGATCGCCGGCGGCGAGGCGACCGCGAGCATGATGGTCGTCACGAGAGGCGGTCAGGTGCTGACGTGGGGCGCCAACGGGACCGGCCAGCTCGGTGACGCCGTTCGGGGGGCCAGCTCCGTGCCCACGCACGTGTGCGCCGCGTTCGCCACCGGCCCGTGTCCCGAAGGCCCCTATCTCAGCGGCGACGTGGGCCCGATCGCCGCCGGCGGCCAGCACGACCTGGTGGGCTTCCTCTCATCCGGGCCCGCGATCGAAGCGCTCACGCCCGCGACCGGCGCGGGCGCCGGCGGTACACTCGTCACGATCACCGGCTCGGGTCTGGAAGGAGCGAGCGCGGTCGACTTCGGCACCACGCCGGCCGCTGACTTCGAAGTGCGCTCGGCGAGCGAAATCATCGCCGTCGCGCCGCCCGGCAGCGGCACCGTCGAAGTGACGGTGACGACGCCCACGGGAACGACGCCGAGCAGGCTTGCCGACAGGTTCACCTACGAAGACTCGACCGTGACCGCCGTGAGTCCCGCGACCGGGCCGGGCGCGGGTGGCACGAGTGTGACGATCACAGGCACAAAACTGTCGACCGCAAAAGCTGTCAGCTTCGGCGACTCGCCGGCACGCGAATTCGAAGTGCGCTCGGCGGGCGAAATCGTGGCCGTCGCCCCTCCCGGCCGTGGCACAGTGAACGTCCTCGTCAGCACGTCCGAAGGCACGACCGCAACGAGCTCGCACGACGAATTCAGCTACGAAGGCCCGCCGACGGTCACAACCCTCGAAGCGGCCGGGCTGCACCTCACGTCGGCCGAACTCAGGGGTACGGTGAATCCCGAATCGAGCACCACCGCATGCCACTTCGAATGGGGTACGTCGGCGTCCTACGGCAACGAAGTGCCGTGTCTCGGCAAATCTCAGGGTGCCGGTCACAACCCAAGCCCGGTGGCGGTGGCTATCACCGGTCTCGAACCGGGCACGACCTATCACTTCAGGCTCGTGGCAAGCAACGGCTTTGGCACGACCTACGGAGAAGACCGCTCGTTCAGCACGCCGACCTACGAACTACCCGAAATCGGTCGCTGCGAACAGCTCGCCACCGCGAGTGGCCGCTACGCGACAGCGACCTGCACGACGACGAGCAGCGGCGAAGACACGGGCAGCTACGAATGGCGCCCCGGCCCAGGTGCACACCCGGGCTTCAGCGACGAGGGCAAAACGGCGACTTTGCAGACGGAAGGCGGCGTCAAGATCAAATGCTCGAGCAGTGCGCTGCGCGGCGACTACACCAGTGCACGGGAACTGTCTGCGCATCTCACTCTCAGCGGTTGCGCAGGCAAGGGTGAAAGTCCCGCATTCCCAGCAATCGACGGCAAATGCCAGAGCGTTGGCGCCGCCCCCGGTGAAATCCGCAGCGGGGAACTCGCCGGTAGGCTCGGCATCATCAGCGACGGCTCGAGCCCGTCGGTCGGGTGGGAACTCGGCCGCCGGACCGCCGGCTCGGACTTCGTGACCTTCGAATGCGAACCGCCCTATGGCATCTCGGTCATGTACTCGGCGATCGGAGTCGTGACCGCGCTCGACGAAGCCAGCTCGAGCTTCGCGCTCGAATACGAGGGCGCGGACGGCGTGCAGGCTCCCAAAGAGTTTGAAGACGGAACGAGTGCGATCCTGCGCACCGACACATCCGCCGACCCGCACGCGGAAGAATGGACGGTTCTGACCCTCAAGGCGACGCTCACCGGCGAAGAATCGCTCGAGATCAAAGCCCTGCCCTAGACAGATGGAGCCGACGATCATAGTGGCACGGGGGGCGGAATGAATCACCAAGAGGGTCAAGGGGGTGCGGAGGTTGGTCCCGAGGACCCGCTCGCGGGGGTCGGCTCGACTGACGTCCAGCTAGATGAGTAGTGCCACGGCGGGGTGCGTGGTCGTGGGGTTGGGGAAGGGGAGATAACGCTGCAGGTCGAAGTCGGCGGTGCTTGTAGTCACCGCCGACCCAAGGGGGCCTCGATGGACGCC
>Ga0187862_10000934_pt1 | contig 32236 bp, 24 predicted proteins | sample June2016WEW_10_1_FD_133003 | JGI IMG/M metagenome (GOLD analysis project Ga0187862, IMG submission 133003) | Peatland microbial communities from SPRUCE experiment site at the Marcell Experimental Forest, Minnesota, USA - June2016WEW_10_150 | ecosystem: Environmental > Terrestrial > Soil >...
GCAGTCTTCGGGTTACAAACGACGGCAACCGTCATTGCGCCTTGAGCGCGTGCGTATTCGACGGCGGCGATGGTGAATGGAGTGCGCCCGCTGGCCGCGATGCCAACGACCACATCTTTAGCGGTCGGCTTCTTCTTCGCGATGGCCTGGCGGCCCAGAATTCTGGAGTCTTCGCTGGCTTCTACCGCCGCGGCCAGCGCTTTTGGACCGCCGGCGATGATGAATTGGATCATGCGCGGGTCCACGTCAAACGTAGGCGGACATTCGACGGCGTCGAGCGCGGCCACGCGTCCGCTGGTGCCGGTGCCCACGTAGATGAGGCGCCCGCCTTCGGAGAGTGCGGTGGCGATCAGGTCGATTGCCTGCGCGATTTGTGGGAGCGCACTTTTCACCGCGCCTGCGACCTTGGCATCCTCGGCGTTGATGATGCGTCCGATTTCGAGCGCGGACTTGCGATCAAGATCGGCGGAGGCGGAGTTTGTTTTCTCGGTGCCGAGGCGGCGGAGTTCAAGGTTGCTGGTTTGGCGATTCGGAGCCTTGCGATTCGAAGTCTTGAGTTTCAAGCGTTCTTCCCCAGGGATTCAATCACCGCGTCGTGAAACGCAGGACGTACCTGTTTGATGGCCTGATTCTGGCAATCAGGCCAGGTGCGGTTGGTCAGCAAAGTTATAGAGAGTTGGCGGTCTGGGTCGATCCACAGGGAGGTGCCGGTATAACCGAGGTGTCCGAAGGAACGGGACGAAAAGCATTTTCCGGATTGCGAGGGCGCCGAGGGCGTGTCCCAGCCCAGCGCCCGGGAAGTGCCTTTGGGCACCGATTCCCGCCGCGAAAAAAGTTCAATGGTCACGGTCGAAGATCGGAGGATCGGCTGTCCGCCGTTGAGCATGGCGTGGGCGAAGATAGCTAAGTCTTCGGCAGTGGAAAACAAGCCGGCTTGTGGAGCAACTCCGCCGAGGACGCTGGCGTTTTCGTCCTGCACCTCGCCTTGAATGATGCGGTGGCGGAAGCTGCGATCGTCGGCGGTTGGCGCGATGGAGCCTTTCAAGCCGGGTGCCGGATTGAAGGTCGTGTGCGTCATGCCGAGCGGTCCAAAGACTTCGCGCTGGCAGAACGCGCCGAGCGATTCGTCGGCGAGGCGTTCGAGCGTGACGCCAAGAATGATGAAGCCGATGTCGCTGTAGGCGACGCGGGCACCGGGAGCGGCGGTGAGCGGTGTGGTGAAGGCGGCTCGCAGCAGGGCTTCTCGAGTCTTGGTGCGCAGAAAAAGCTTTTCGTAAGCGGGCAGCCCGGAGCTGTGTGCGAGCAGCATGCGCACGGTGACCTCGCGGCGCGGGTCGTTGTCGTCGAATCCGTCAGCGAATTCGGGGACGCTGGCCGCGACCGGGGCTTCGAGATCAAGCAGGCCGCGCTCGTAAAGAATCATGGCCATGGCAGTCGTGGCCAGGACTTTGGTAAGCGAAGCGAGATCGAAGATGCTGGAAGTAGCCACTTCCGGCGAAACCGGATCATAGGTGAAGCGGCCGAGGGCTTTGTGGGCGACGAGCTCTCCGCGAAAAGTAACGGCGAGCAAGCAGGCAGGGAAAGCACGGGCGGCAATGGCCTTCTCCAGGATGCCGAAAGCGTTGCGAAACCGATCGTCCTGGGCGACGAAATTGCGCACGAGGAAGGAAAATCCAGATTCTCGATTGGGCAGCGTCAGCTCCAAGGATGTTTTGTGAACTGATGCGGTTATAACAAACGCGCCGGGTTGAAGCAAACCGGCAGTTACTCCGAGGGCATCATTGATGTTGATAACGTTCAGCCTTGAGCCAAATCTCCGTCGTCATGTAAAGTCACAGCAGGCATGAAACCCATAACGAAAAAACTGCTGCTCTGCCCTCTCTTACTTTCCGCCGCCGCGTTCTGCCAGGCTCCGCTCGACTCGCGCCTTACCGTCCTCGATCCCATCATCAACGACGCGATCGCGCAACAACAGATTCCGGGTGCTGTCGTCGTCATCGGCCATGACGGGCAGGTGGTTTATCGCAAAGCTTATGGCAGCCGCGCGATTGATCCTCGGCGGGAGGCGATGACGCTCGATACGGTGTTTGATTGCGCGTCGCTGACCAAGGTCGTCGCTACCACGACGGCCATCATGCAGCTTTGGGAGCAGGGAAAATTTCGCATGAGCGATCCGGTCGCAAAGTACCTTCCCGAGTTTGGGCAGAACGGGAAACAGGATATTACGATCCGGCAATTGCTGGTGCACTATTCAGGCCTGGCGCCGGATATTGATTTGACGAAGCCCTGGGAAGGAAAGGAAACGGCGTATGGGATCGCGTCTGCGGAGGTTCCGGAGTGGGCTCCGGGATCGGCGTTTGTTTACAGCGATACCAACTTCATCGTGCTGGGAGCGCTGGTGGAGCGGCTTTCGGGTGAGTCGCTGGATGAGTATGCGGCCAAGCATGTTTTCGGACCGCTGGGCATGAAGGAGACGCGGTACCTGCCTCCGCCGTCGTGGGAGCCACGCATTGCTCCCACCGAAGAGGATGAGAACCACCACATGCTGCGCGGAGTGGTGCACGATCCCAGGTCTCGCCGGATGGGCGGTGTGGCGGGGCATGCGGGCGTATTTTCAACCGCGGACGATCTGGCGATTTTTGCCCAGGCTTTGCTCGATGGCGGGCGAGGCGTGCTGACTCCGGCGACGGTTGCGAAGATGACTTCACCGCAGCAACCAGTGAATGCAACCGCCGTGCGCGGATTTGGGTGGGACATTGACTCTCCTTTTTCCACCAACCGCGGAGAACTGTTGCCGGTGGGCGGTTACGGCCATACCGGATTCACCGGGACTTCGCTGTGGATTGATCCGGCGACGAAGACGTATATCGTGCTGCTGACGAACGCGGTGCATATGAAGGACAAGGGAAACGCGGTCTCGCTTCGCACCCGGGTGGCGACGGCGGTGGCGGCGGCGCTGGCGCTCGACCCGGCCGAAGCGGAGAAGATGCGGGTGGCAAGCGTCACCGGCTACAACGAAATGCAGAGCGCGGCACGCAGGCTGGCGGTGCGGAATGGAACGGTGAAGACGGGAATTGACGTGCTCGAGGAGACGAAGATCGCGGCGCTGCATCCGGCCCGGGGCGGCGCTCCTCGAAGCATAGGGCTGTTGACGAATCAGACCGGCGTGGACTCGGAAGGGCGCCGGACGATTGACGTCTTGGCGAGCGTGCCCGGAATTTCACTGGATGCGATTTTCAGTCCGGAACATGGGGTGACAGGGACGCTGGACACAACCGACGTCAAGAATACGAAGGATGCGGCGACCGGAATCGCGGTCTACAGCGTGTACGGAGCCGGCGAGGCGGCGCGGCGTCCGCCGCTGGACGTGCTGAAGCGGCTGGACGCGGTGGTGATTGATCTGGCGGACGCGGGCGTGCGCTTTTATACCTACGAGACTACAGTGGGATATTTTCTGGAAGCGGCGGCCAAGGCGGGAATCGAGGTGGTCATTCTCGATCGGCCGAATCCGATTACGGGGTCGTTTGTGCAGGGGCCGGTTTCCGATGAGGGCCGGGAGAATTTTGTAAATTACTTTCCCGAGCCGCCGCGGCACGGAATGACCTTGGGTGAGCTCGCGAAAATGTTTAATGCCGAGCGGCACATCGGCGCGCAGCTCGATGTGGTTGCGATGGAGGGTTGGCAGACGGGTGACTGGTTCGATTCGACCGGAGTTGGCTGGGTGAATCCTTCGCCCAATCTGCGGAGTTTAAGCGAGGCTACGCTTTATCCGGGAGTGGGACTGATTGAAGGGGCGAATGTCTCGGTAGGCCGGGGGACGGATACGCCGTTCGAGGTGGTGGGTGCACCTTGGATCAAGGGCCGGGAGTTGGCGGCTTACTTGAACGAGCGCGGCATCCAGAGTGTCCGCTTCGTGCCGATTGTCTTTACTCCGTCGGCGAGCAATTTTGCCGGAGAACGGTGCGAAGGCGTAAACCTGATTGTCCTGGGCCGGAACACTCTGGACTCGCCGGAATTGGGGATCGAGCTGGCGTCGGCGCTCCATAAGCTGTATCCGAACGACTTCAAACTGGAGAAGATGACGGATCTGCTGGCAAATCAGGCGGTGCTCGAAGCGATCAAAGCGGGAGAGGATCCGAGACGGATTGCGGAGGATTGGCAGGAGCGCCTGGATGAATTCGTGCGCCTCCGGGAAAAGTTTTTGCTGTATAAGTAGCGCTACAATTGCTCGTAGTGGGCAGGGGTAGCCATGACCGAGAATCTACTTCTCATTCCGAGTTCGTTTTACCGTTGTGCCGGCCCGAATTGCGGGGTGTTAAAGGGCGTGAGCGACCGCTGGTGGGTGATGTGGAGCTCCTTTGGCGAGTACGAGGCGCCGGTGATGCATCTGGCGCCGTGGGACGAGAAACTGGCCATGCAGGAAGGCGCGATGCATGTTTGCGGCGAGTTGTGCGCGCAGAAACTGCAGTCGCAGTTCATGGGCAACGTGATCGAGAACCGGACGCGTAGAAGTAGTGTTTAGGAAGTAGCGACAGCCGCCCCTTCGACAGGCTCAGGGCAGGCCCTCGTTTGTCGACCAATCGCGGTTTTCAGCTAACCGGGCGCTCCGGTGAGCGCATCTGAGAATGCAAGTGGATTGCTATCGATATTGAAAAGGCAGGCCTCCGATGAAGATTCGTGCTGCTTCGATTTGGTTCTTACTGCTGGCGGGGATGGCGGCGGCACAGTCAACTGTTTCCCCGGACCCGGCCGCGCCTGCGCCGGATTCTGCGAAGACTACGCTGACGATTCCGGCGGGCACCAGGGTTCCACTGTCTCTGAAGCAGGCGATTTCGACGAAGACTGCCAGGGACGGAGACCCCGTGTACGCGGAGACTGCCTTTCCGTTTGTGGTCAACGAGCGGGTCGTGATTCCGGCGGGGACTTACATCCAGGGCAAGGTCGAGCGCGTGCAGCGTGGCGGGCACGTGAAGGGACGCGCCGAGTTACTGGTTCACTTTACCTCGATGGTGTATCCCAACGGCTATACCGTGATGCTCGGCGGCTCGGTCGAGAACACGCCCGGGGCAGAGAAGACGTCGATGAAAGATCCGGAGGGGACGATCCGCCAGGATAGCGACGCCGGGAAAAAAGCTGAGACCGCTGCGGGTACGGCAACCACGGGAGCGGTGATCGGTGCTGTGACCAACGGGGCTAAGGGCGCTGGCATCGGAGCGGGAATTGGAGGAGCCGCTGGGCTGGCGGTCGGAATGCTTTCGCGTGGCGCCGACGTGAGGCTCGAGCCGGGAACGTCGATCGAGATGGAGATCCAGCGGGAAGTGACCGTGGATGCGAGCCGGATTTCGTCAAGGCGTGAGGTTATTGTCCGCGACTAGCGGCTAAGTCATGCGATGGAGGGACGGGCGTCTCGCCAGCCTGCCCGTTTTGCAGACGCCCCGAGCGAAGCCGAGGGGGTAGTCGAAGAATCCAGCCGGGCGAGGACGCCCGGCTCTCCACTAGTCATTTTCTACTTCAACGCAAACATAGCGTTCACATGGGCGGTGACGGTGACGTTCTGGGGCGAAAATTCCTCGGTCGGGGCGGGAGCTTGTGCCGCCATTGCCATGGCGCGGTGCGGCACGGGATTGACCATGCGGACGTTCTCGAAGGTATCGACGGACGCATAGGAGAGTTCACCGAGCGTGCGTCCGCTAGCGGTGGCGAGCGACTGCGCGGAAGCGCGGGCGCGCCGGTAGGCGTCGGCGACGGCTTTGCTCTTGGCTTCTTCGGTCGAGTCGAGCATGTAGCTGAGCGACTGGCTATCGCTGACGCTGGCGTCCGCAAGCTGCTGCGTGACGGGGCCGATCTTCGAAAAATCCTTGAGCTTCAAGCTGACGCTGGTTCGGACCTGGTAGCCGACGACTTTGTGTTTCGGGTTCTTCCAGTCGTACTGCGGATTGACCGAGAAGAAGCCGATCTCCGCGGACTTGGGATCGATGCCGTTGGCGCGCAGAACCTGGCGCACAGCTTCGGCTTGTTGGGCGGCCTGGTCGTAGGCGTCTTTGGCGTTGTCGGCTTGGGCCGAGATGTTGAACTGGATGAGCGCGGTATCCGGCGCGGTTTCAAATTTGCCGTCGGCGCCAACGAAAATGGTGTTGGGCAGGGGGTTGAGCGTGGGACCCTGCGCAATCGAGAGAGCACTGAGAACGAGAACGGAGCAAAGAGTGACGAGAGTGGTTTTCATGCCTATATATACCCCTGACATTAGAACGCGGCAAGCTACCCGAATTGCAGTCGAAAGCAGTGAAAAGTGGGAAACTTGCGGGACAAAAGATAGAACCCGGTCTGCCCGCCAGATGTGGAACAGGCACATTCTGGCGGGCGCGGGCTATTTACCCCTACCACGGCAGAATACCGTGGTGGGGCCGTTTGGATTCACTTCACTGTTTCCGTTGGATGAGGTGATCAGGGCGAAACGATGCCTGGCGCCGGGCGGGAAATGCTGGTCAGGGCTGAGCGTAAAGCATCTCAACCTCAGCCAACGTGTCGATGGCTACACCTTGGGGAAAGACGGGTTAGAACCATTCGACTTAGGCCCATTGATTTCTTCCCGCAAGCCTTCAAAGATATCGTCGGGCATTCCGAGGAAAATCTTGACAATCTGAGGATCGAACTGGCGGCCGGACCAGAGCTGGATTTCCGTACGGGCGGCCTGAAATGATTGTGCCGGACGGTAGACGCGGTCCACGGTCATGGCGTCGAGGGTGTCGGCGATGGAGAACATGCGCGCGCCGAGGGGGATCTCGTCGCCCTTCAGTCCGCGGGGATATCCTGTTCCGTCGTAGCGTTCCTGGTGGGAGTAGACGATTTCGGCAGCTTCCGCCAGAAACGGGATTCGCGAGACGATCTTGTAGCCGCGATAGCAGTGCTCTTTCATTTCAGCCATTTCGTCGTCCGTGAGCTTCCCAGGCTTGCGCAGGATGGCGTCGGGAATGGCCAACTTGCCGATGTCGTGCAGGAAAGCGCCGCGAGCGATCACCTTGACCTCTTCTTTCGGCAGGCCCATTTTGCGCGCAATGGCGATGGTGTAGGCGGTCACGCGCTTGGAGTGGTATTCGGTCTCGGCATCCTTGGCATCGAGCGCATCGCCCAAGGCCTCAAGCATCATGTCATAGGACTCCTCGAGGTCGGAAAGAGCCCCTTTCCATTGCTGGGTGCGGGCGGCAACCAGTGACTCCAGGTTGGTGCGATAGGCATCATTTTCGCGTTTGAGGCGGCGATTCTCCAGCGCCCGCCGGACCGTGGCCAGTAGTTGCTCGCGCTCGAAGGGTTTGAGCAGATAGTCGTATGCCCCATTGCGCAGGGCCTGCAGAGCGACCTGAATGTCGTGCACCGCCGTCACCATGACGATCGGCATGTCAGGGTAACGTTCCTTGGCTCGTTCCAAAAGGGCAATCCCATCCATTTCGGCCATCATCAGGTCCGAGAGCACGAGATCGAATTCGTCGCCCGATTCCAGAATCGAGAGCGCTTCGACGCCACTGGCGGCCTGGCGAGTATGAAAATGGGCTCCGCCAAGCATTTGGGAAACAATCTCGCGGATTGTTTCCTCGTCGTCCACCACGAGGATGCGGTCATTAGCCATGGCCCTAAGTGTAATGTATCGCTCATTCTAGGCCACGACTGCACATTCCGAAAGTAACCATGGGGAGATGGAAATCCGGTACCGAAGAGCCCCCAGCATGATATTAAAAACATAGGTGTTCGTGCGCTTATCGTCGTGCGCTTATCTATGAATCCTGCCGGGATATTCGGACATTCGGTTGGCGTGCTGACCGTCCCATGGTTGACGGCGCGGGAAACCGCGGCTCTGATCGTGGTCGTGGTCAGCCTGCTTTTCTTTCGGGTTTTTCGGGAACGATGTCTGCTGGCGTGGGGAGCGAGCTGGATTGCCTATGGGGCGTTTCTGTGGGTAGCCGGCGCGGGCGAGTGGCACGGCGTGTCGAAGTCGATGGCGGCATTCGCGCAGGCCGACTTTGTGCTCGCGGTGGCGTTATTTGGCGCGGCGGCACTGATGTCGGCGCAGGCGAAGCGAACGCTGACGGTGTTAGTTGCGGTTTCGTGGGTGCTGCTGGTCTGCGCCGCCATGCGGCCATTGTATTTTCCGGATTTCAAAAACCTCGAACTGGGCTTGGATGTAGCATGCCGGCTGGTTGCGGCCGGGGCAGTCGTCGAACTTTTGCGCTACCGGTTCGGGCGTATCGGCGTGGGACCTTTCCTGTTTGGGGCCGGGCTGCTGACGTTGAATCTCAACTGGCCTCGGTTCACCAGTCATATTCCAAATGAAGGTTACCTGTTGGCGGAAGTGCTGTTCGGCTCGAGCATCCTGCTGGTCGTGCTGGATGATTCGCGACTGCGCACCCGCCGGCTGGCGGTGTTGAACGAACTGACGGTCACCATTGCCCGCGGCCAGAACCATGCTCCGATGATGCAGACGGCGCTGGAGAAACTGAAGGCCGTAGTGGGGGCCAAGGCAGCGTGGTTCCAGTTGATGGAAGGCGACCGTCTGGTGCCCACGCAGCACACCGGCCTGTCACCAGACATTCTGCGGGCCCTGGGGCAAGCCGGCATAGAGCAAGGCGGGAAAGATGAAACCCGGGCCCGCGTTCTCCAGGAGAACCGAGCGGCGGTCACGATGCTCTCGGAGATGCCGGCGCTGGAGCAGGAACAACTCCGCAAGCGTGGCATTCATCACCTCGTGCTGTTGCCGGTGCTGGGCAAGAAGTCGGTGATCGGGATGCTGTCGTTCGGCTGCTCCGGCAGCCGGCAGCACACCCGGGAAGAATTGGAGTTTCTGGAAACGGCGGGGCAGAAGCTGGGTATTGCGGTAGAGAATCTGCGCTTGCTGGAGCAGGTGCTGCGCTCGCAGCGGCAGTGGATGAACACCTTCGATTCCATCCAGGACCTGATTCTGGCGCACGACGCGGACTTCCGCATCCTCAAGACCAATCAGGCCCTGCTGCAGCGGCTGGAACAGGCGCCGGCGGACGTGTTGGGCAATCTGTGTGAAGAGGTTTTGCCGCAAAAGCGTCCCTGGAGTGGATGTCCGTATTGCGAACGCGGCTCGGGTCTGACGGAAGGAATGGATCCCTGTTTTGGCGGCCAGTCGGTGGTTTCGACTTCATCGTATGCCGAGCAGGGAGGCCAGCAAAAGGGCACCATCCATGTCGTGCACGACACGACCGCGCGTCAGGTGGCGGAAGAAAAGTACCGCATGCTGTTTGAGCAGGCGCAGGAAGGCGTGTTCGTAGCCACGCCCGGTGGCGAGTTGCTCGACTGCAACGACGCCTTTGTCACCATGCTCGGTTACGGCAGCCGGGACGAGTTGATGGCGCTCGATATGGGCAGCGTGTTGCATTCGGTGGCCGAGGAGCGAGAGGCTTTTCGCAAGGAAATCGAGGCGCACAACTATGTGCGCAACTTTGAAATCACGGTACGGCGCAAGGATGGCACGCTGCTGGTGGTGGCGCAAAGCTGCTTTGCCACGCGCGATTCGAGCGGAAACATTGAGCGCTATCAGGGCTTCGTTCTCGATATCACCGAGAAGAAACGCTCGGAGGACGAGATGCGGCGGCGCAATCGCGAGTTGAACGCGCTCAACGCCATGGCCGTCATCGCGACGCAGTCGTTTGATTTGGATGAAATCCTGAACCTGACGCTGCGCCAGGTGATCTCGCTGTTTGGGGCGGAGACCGGCTCGGTCTATCTGGCAGCGGAACCAGAGGGCACCTTCCGCCGGCGAGCGGGTTGGGGCCCGCGCAGCGAGGCGCGCGTGCGCATGGCCGAAGTCTTCTTTCCCGAAGGCCTGGGCGAGCTGGTGACGCGCTCCCGAGCGGAAGTCGTGACCCAGGATTTTCTGCCGCACCTGCCCGCGGCGGTAGTGGAGTTTGTGTGTGCGGACCGCTTGCCCTACTGGATCTGGGTTGTGCTCTGGAGTAAGGACAGACCCATTGGCGTCATGGGCATTGCCAGCAAGGAAGACCGGCACTATTCGAGTAACGATGAGAATCTGCTGGTCGCCATCAGCCGGCAACTGGCAACCACAATAGAAAAAGTCCAGCTCTACGAAGAGACCTGCCGCGCCTACGAAGACTTGCGGCGGACGCAGGAGCAACTGCTGCAGAGCGAGAAGATGTCGGCGGTCGGCCAATTGATTTCTGGCGTGGCGCACGAGTTGAACAATCCGCTGACGGCGATCCTCGGTTACGCCCAACTACTGGAAGGCGCCGGTCTTGATCACCAGTCGGCCGATTACGTGCGTAAGCTGTTCAAGCAGGCCCAGCGCACCCATCGCGTGGTGCAGAATCTGCTCTCTTTCGCCCGCCAGCGCAAGCCGCAGAAGCAGGAAGTGGACTTGCGCAAGGTCCTGGAAGAATCGCTCACGCTGCGCGAATACGATTTGAAGGTCAACAACGTTTCGCTGGAACGCGACATTCCCGAGGATCTGCCCTCGGTGGTGGCCGATCCCCATCAGTTGGAGCAGGTCTTCCTGAACATCGTCAACAACGCTCTCGATGCCATGGTCGAGGCCAGCGCGAGCGGTGTGTTGAAAGTGCGTGTGTTCAAAAAAGACGCTTACGTGTGCGTGGAGTTCGATGACAGTGGTCCGGGAATCAAGGACCCCAGGCGGATTTTCGATCCTTTCTACACCACCAAGTCGGTGGGCAAAGGAACCGGACTTGGGCTGAGCATCTGCTACGGGATCGTCAAGGAGCATGGCGGGGAGATCGTGGCGCGCAACCGGGAAGAGGGCGGAGCGACGATCGAAGTCCGCTTGCTGGCGAGCGAGAAGCCGGTGTTGGCGGAGACGGTGTCGTCGCCGCGGCGCGAGTCGGTGCTGAAAGGGCACGTGCTCCTGGTCGAAGATGAAGAAGCGGTGCTGGAATTTGAACGAGACGTTCTGATCGGTGCGGGAGCCGAAGTCACTACCTCCATGAGCGTGGATGACACGCAGCAGCGGCTCCTTAATGGATCTTTCGATGTGATTGTGATGAATGGCCGTATGCCGGGCGGGTGCAGCGCCAGGGAAATGTACGAGTGGATCGCGAAAAACCGGCCCGGGTTGGAGAAGGGCCTGCTGCTGACGTTTTCCAGTGTAACCGACCCAGAGACTCGAAGTTTTCTGCAAGAGCATGGCGTGCCGTCGCTGGCCAAGCCGTTTGAGGTAGCGGATCTGATCTCACAGGTGCGTGGGCTAACTCAGAGGGAAGGCAAACCTGTCATGACGACAAAGCAGTCCGAAAAAACATCGGCAGCGATCGCGGGAACATAACCGCAGCCGAATCCGCCTGAAGTTATCTCGACTAAAGCTGTCCCTTCAAGTCTCGCGTCATTTCCGCAATCAATTTTTCGTTGCGCCGGTACCAGCGCCAGTGACCCTCTCGCTTGGCTTCCACCACGCCGGCTTTCTCCAGGATTCGCATGTGATGCGAAATCGTAGGCTGCGACAGCTTCACACGCTGCTCAATATCGAACGCACAGAGTCCGGTTTCCTTGTCGAGGGAGCATCCACCTTTTTCTTTGAGCGCGCCGAGAATTCGGCGGCGAGTCGGGTCGGCAATAGCGTGCAGAAAGCGATCGAGACTGGGCGCGGCGTGAGCCATGATGAGGAAGGGTAACAGAAAGTAAGCTACGAGCCACGAGCTACGAGCAAACGGTCGACTCGAAGCTCGAAGCTCGTAGCTCATTTCTTCACAATCGGGTTGTAGCCATCGCTGATAAGGCGGGCGCGCATGGCCTCGGCGTCCTTCAGTTCGGCGTAGGGTCCGACCTGAACGCGGTAGAACTTGTCGGCGGAGGGATTGCTGGCGGTGAAGGCCGGATACTGCTTCTTTTTCAGAGCCTCGACCAGCGCATCGGCGTCTTCCTGCCGGGTAACGGCGGCGACCTGCACATAGTAGCCAGCGCTCGCGGGTGCCGCGTCCGTGGCGGCGTTTGCTGGCGCGTCCGCAATCGGCGCCGCCGTGGTTGATGCGGCCGGTTGTGTCTTTGAATTTTGCGTCGCGGAATCCTGAGGCGTGAGCGCGCTGTCAGCGTTCTTCTTGCCTACGTTGTCGTAAAAGCTAAAATTGCCAGACGGCGACTGCGGCGTGGGCTGAGAACCTGGGTTTTTTACTGCTGATGGCCGCACGATGGTCGCCGGAGCCGCACTGGGAGCGCTCAGCAAGCTCCCCGCGCCTGCCATAGCGGTTTTTCTGCCGAGCGAAAAGCCGATGGCAAAGAAGAAAGCGCAGACCAGCACAAAGCTGAAAAAAATTGCCAGCATGCGGCCAGTGCCAAGCGTGATCTCCGTATCCTGCGGCTCTGTGGGCATGGGAAGTACTGTTGACCTCTACCTTCCTGCCGGCGCGGGCGGCGTGGGTACGCTGGCCAGCAACTTCTGCATACCCGAGAAGAAATCGATAGGCACGGGGAACACCACGGTCGTGTTTTTCTCGACCCCGATTTCAGTGAGCGTCTGCAGATACCGCAACTGGATGCTGATCGGTTCCGTGGCTAACAGGTGCGCGGCATCCACCAGGCGCTGGGCGGCGGAGAACTCGCCTTCGGCGTGGATGATCTTCGAGCGCTTTTCGCGTTCCGCCTCGGCCTGCTTGGCCATGGCGCGCAACATGGACTCGGGCATATCCACCTGCTTCACTTCCACGTTGGCAACCTTCACGCCCCAGGGCGCGGTGTGCTGATCGAGAATGCTCTGCAGTCGCAAATTAATCTTGTCGCGGTGCGCCAGCAATTCGTCCAGTTCCTGTTCGCCAAGCACCGAGCGCAGCGTGGTTTGCGCAAACTGGGAAGTCTGGTAGACGTAATTCGAGACTTCCACCACAGCCTTATTGGGATCGATCACGCGCAGGAAAATCACCGCATTCACTTTCAAGGTGACGTTATCGCGGGTGATGATGTCCTGCGGCGGAACTTCCAGCGCTTCCTGCCGCAGCGAAATGCGCACCATGCGGTCGATCGGTGCGAAGACCAGAATTATGCCCGGACCTTTCGCATGCCCCAGCAGACGTCCAAGGCGGAAGATGACGCCGCGCTCATATTCAGCCAGGATCTTGATCGAACTCAGCACGTAGATGACGACGATGACGATGGCAACGGTGGTCACTGGGAATCCGAGATCCATAAAATGCCTCCACAAAATTTCCGATTCAGAGTATGAGCGGATTGTAGCGCAAGTTAGTGGTTATCGGCGTTGACGGCATCCCTGCGAAGTTGTTCACAAAGATTCGGATCATTCGATAACCGATGATCGATAACCGATGATTAGATAACCCAGGGTGGTCGGCGTTTAGCGGTTTTTGAGACGTGGGGGACACGGAGTGAACGCCGTTTGCTTTTTGCTACACTACGCGAATCGGATGTCTACGCTAACCGAAACCGTCGCCCCTAAGCGCGTCCGTCTCGAATCGATCGACGTCGTTCGCGGCGTCATTATGATCCTGATGGCGCTCGATCACACGCGCGATTTTTTCGGCAAAACCGGCTTCAGTCCCACCAACCCTGCCCAGACACCATTCCGTTATTTTTCACGCGCTGGATCACGCATTTTTGCGCCCCCCGTTTTCTTTCTGCTCACCGGCACGGGCGCCTATCTCGCACTGCGCAAAAAGTCGAAACCCGAGTTGTCGCAATTTCTCGTCACGCGGGGCCTTTGGCTGATCTTCCTGGAACTCGTGCTGTTCCGCTGCCTCGCGTTCCAATTCAACTTTGACTATCACCTGACGCTGCTCAATGTTCTATGGGCGCTCGGATGGGCGATGATCGTCCTTTCGGCGCTGGTTCATCTGCCCGCACCCCTGGTCGCTGCCTTCGGACTGATCATGATTGCGGGCCACAATTTGCTCGACTCCATCCAGTCCTCCAACCCGGTTTGGACCATCTTGCACTCTCCCAATTTCATCCTGACAAGTCCGCAACATTCCGTCTTCGTCGCCTATGCGCTGATCCCGTGGGTTGGAGTCACCGCCGCCGGATATGGCCTCGGACAAATCTACAGTTGGCCCTCCGAGCGTCGCAGAGCTTTTCTATTGCGTGCGGGACTGGGAGTTACGGCGGCCTTTGTGATTGTTCGCGGCATCAATATTTACGGCGATCCCATTCGCTGGAGCACGCAGAAATCCGCCGCCTTCACCGTGCTCTCATTTCTGAACACCAACAAGTATCCGCCGTCGCTGTCGTTCTGCTGATGACGCTCGGTCCGGCGCTGCTTTTTCTTTGGGCCGTCGATGGCGGAACGCCCCGGTTCCTGCGCCCCGCGCTCGTCCTCGGCAAAGTCCCGATGTTCTATTACCTGCTGCACATCCCGCTCATCCATCTGCTCGCGGTCGTCGTCTGTTACGCGCGCTACGGGCAAGTGCACTGGATGTTCGAGTCGCCAAGCGCCGATAAGTTTCCCATCACTCCGCCGCCCGGATGGGGATACTCTTTGCCGATTGTGTATCTGATCTGGGTTTTCGTTGTCGTCGCGCTCTATCCGCTTTGCCGGTGGTTTGCGGCCTTGAAACAGCGCCGCAGCGATGCCTGGCTCAGTTACCTCTGATGGGGGCTAGCCCACCCTTTCCCTCATCTCGACTCCCGAGGGTGCCCCGTCCTTGTGTCTGCGTTTTTCGCAGACACAGGGCGGGGATTTTGACCTCCTATCCCGACCGCGACTCCCAAGTGAGCGAAGGGCGCGCCCCTCCGCCACTTTCGCAGGGCCGCCTTTTTCATCACATCCGCGCTGTGTCCACCATCACAGACCCCACTCCTATGGGGTCTGGCGCACCCTTTCCCTCATCTCGACTCCCGAGGGTGCCCCGTCCTTGTGTCTGCGTTTTTCGCAGACACAGGGCGGGGATTTTGACTTCCTATCCGGACCGCGACTCCCAAGTGAACGAAGGGCGCGCCCCTCCGCCACTTTCGCAGCGCCGCCTTTTTCATCACATCCGCGCTGTGTCCACCATCACAGACCCCGTTCCCACTCCCAAGCGAGAATCATTCCCAGATCGCAGCAGCGAAGCGTGTGCCCGCCTCCAGAGGCGGCCAAAACGCTCTTTGACATTCGATTCGCCCGAGCAGGCCTTGACAAACCACTCGGGACGAAATGGGCTCAAAACAACAGGAAACAGATCGAAAGCCAGTAAGCCGTTATTCCGGAATACTTTCCATGTAAGTCATGATTCTTGAATACTTTACAAAGCTAGCCCGCCAACCCGATGATTCTAATAACGTTAAGAGGGGGGTGGGGGGTAGGGGGGGGTGGGGTAGCGACACTAACCAGGAAAATCAAGGCATTCCCGGAGCGGCGTTGACCCGACAACGACCACCAGGCAAAATTTATTTTCGGGTAAGATTTACTCCCATTCGGCGGTGTTAAGGGGCGACGCAGCGTTTACGCCACAACTGGTCTTGTTGCTGTTATGGGATCGACTCGCAGCGTGAGTCCATCGACTTGGCGGACCACGATTTGTTCTCCGGCGGAAATGGGGATTGCGGAGACTGCGTCCCAAAGTTCGCCGTGCACGAAGACTTTTCCGGCTGGCGCTAGCATGGATTGCGCAATTCCGATTTCGCCGATCAGCCCTTGTTCGCCGGTGACAATTTTGTTGCGGCGGGCGCGCACGGCGATGCTCATCAGGAACGCCGTGATCAATCCGAGCGGGATGCTGACCGCGAGCGCGGTCAACAGGTGAACGCGCATTTCGGGGATGGGCGCGTCGACCAGGAACAGGCCGCCCATCGTCAACAGGACAATCCCGCCAGTGGTGAGGATTCCATGGCTTGCGAACTTGGCTTCAGCGGCGAATAGCGCGAAGGCGCCGATGATCATAACGATAGCGGCAAAGCGCACCGGCAACAGGTTCAAGGCGAAGGCCGCCAGCAGGATGAAGACCACGCCCACGGTTCCGGGAATTACGGCGCCGGGGTGATTGAATTCGGCGTAGAGGGCGAGCGCTCCGATGGCCAGCAGGATGAAGGCGACGTTCGGATCCATGAGGTAGGAAAGGACGCGCTCTTTGAGCGTCATCGGATAGTCGCGCACGGGTTGGTCTTTACCACTTTTATCCTGCAGGTTTAACGTGACCGTCGCGCCGTTGAAGCGTTTGAAGCTTTTCCCGTTCAACTGGCGGAACAGATCCTGCTCGCTGGGAGCGATGTACTCGATCAATTTCTTGTCGAGCGCTTCCTGGTCGGTAAAGGACTTCGACTCGCGTACCGCGCTCTCCGCCAGTTCGACGTTACGGCCACGCTTCTCAACGACGGAGCGCATGAGCGCGGCGGAGTCGTTTTCAATCTTTCGGTTCATCTCGTCATCGGGCTTGGCCGCGATTGGCCCAAAGAGCAGGACGGGATGCGCTGCGCCGGCGTTGGTACCTGGCGCCATGGCCGCTATGTCAGCGGCTTCGAGGATGAAGATTCCCGCGGAACCCGCACGGCTTCCAGTCGGAGCCACGTAGACGATAACAGGCACAGGGGAAGCTTCAATTTTTTCGATGATGTCGCGCGTTGAATCGACGAGTCCTCCGGGAGTGTTCATCTCGATCAGGACTGCCTGATCGTGGTTGGCCGCCGCTGCCTCGAGGGCACGGCCAATGTATTCAGCAGTGACGGGCTGGATGGCGTCGTTGACCGATATCTTCAGGACGTCGGCGGAGGAAAAGGTGGTGAGAAGAAAGAGAACGGCCAACCAGCAGGTCGCATGGCGAATCCACAGTTGCTGTGGCCACTGGCAGTTGCCGAGCTTCTCCACCCCGTCAAGCCAAAACCGGGCTTGCCGGGGACCCCGGTTCGCTCGGCCCGGACGGGCGAGGGCGCCCGTCCCCACACGAGCACTTCTGAGAACTGAGAACCGAGAACTGAGAACCGGTTTGAAAGGCTTCATGGTGGTGACAGCGGCTGCGCTTTCTCCGCGAGCTTGGCTGTTAGTGTGCGCTTCAGGTCCTGGGCCGCGGAATTGCCGGGTTCCAGTTGCAGCACGCGATTGATATTCTGGGCGGCCGCTTCCATTCTATTTTCTCTCAGATCGAGCCGAACAAGAACCAGGTAGGCATCCGTGGACTCGCGGATGCGGAGAGATGCCTCAGCCTGGGCGCGGGCCTCGCGGGCGTCGCCGCGACCTTCGTAGTCTTCCGCAAGAGCTGTGAAGGGCGCGGTGCTTGAGGGATCAACCGCGGCAGCGTGGTGAAACTCGGCCTCGGCTTCGCTGGTGAATCCGTGGGCCAGCAGTTCCTTGCCAAGTTCGACGTGAAAGCGCGCGTGGGCGCGGGGATCGGATCGGGCAAATTGTTGCTCGACCCAGCCCTTCATTTGTGTGGTCATCTGGCGAAAGGCGTCTTCCTCGTAGTTGCGTTTGATGCGCTCGAATGGGGCCTTCGACACCGTGCTACTCGGCACAATCGCGCCACTGCCAGCAGGTGGCATCAGGGAGTCGAGCATCATTCTCGCCTCGACGTCGTTGGGGCGATGATCGAGCGCGGTATGTAGTTCGCGGGCTGCGGCGGCGCGATCTCCCGCTAAGGTGAGAGTCACTCCCAGGTTGAAGTGATAGTCAGGGTCGCTGGGATCGTTCTGAATCGCTCGCTCGAAGTAGTCGGCGGCTTTTTTCTGTCCGCGGCGGGCGGCGACGACGCCGAGGTTGTTATAGACCTCGGCCAGAGGCAGGCGGGCGGCGACGAACTCAAATGCGCTTTCGGATCTCGCGAAATCTCCGTGAGCGTAGGCGGCGAGGCCGAGATAGAAATTGGCCTCGCGAGCGACTGCGCCCGACATGGAGGAAGACTGCTGGACTTGGCTCAGGGCGACGATGGCCGGTTCATAAGCGCGCTGCGCGTAGCAGGTCTTGCCCAGTTCCAGCCAGGCTTGTGCGTAATCCGGATTGAGGCGGGCCGCTTCGCGATAGTGCTGCACTTTTTCTTCGGCCGTAGAAGCCAGCATCCCGCGAATGTAATTCTCCAGAGCGTCCAGGCGCACGGGAGCAAAGTTGGCGATGTAGTTGTCCTTGGGCAGGGAGAAATCGGTGCGGATCTGGCGCAGCAAATCCCACGCCAGCGCGGATTGCAGGCGGCCAAGATCCGCCAGCGGCGCGGACTCTGAGGCGGCGGGCAAGAGTTTCTCAGCCCGCATGTCGAGCAACTGGGCGGTTGCGGTCAGGCGCAGGCCATCGTACTTATAGGAGCCCAGCACGACGTAATCGACATCCATCTGCTCGGCGAGGCGGTAGAGGGTGGCGCGCGAAGGATGAACGCCGGCCGGAACGCCTTGACGATCATAGGCCCGGCGTCGCTCGTCACGACTGGCCACGTAGAGAAGCGGAGAATTGAGTTGCTCGTGGAAGGTTTCGGGAAAGGATTCGCCGATCCATTCCAGGCCCGGCGTCGGAGAATTATTCTCGAAGGGGATCACGACCATGGTCTGGCCGATCATGGTCTGGCCGATCATGATCTGTCCGGCGACGATCTGTCCGGCCACAGTTGGGCCGGAGGCCATGCTGTCCTGAGCGCGAAGCGACGGGCAGAGAAACAGCGAAACCACAAAAGCGAGAACAGCGGCGCGTTTCACGACATATTGATTATAGCGGCAGGCGCGGCGACTGCGTGATCACTGCCGGGGATTCGAGCTGGACGGTGGAGAGCTGGGGCTGGACGGGCGAGGCGCCCGTCGCTCCACTGTCCTGTTCGGGCGCGGGCTGGGACTGGGTCCAGCCCGGGAGTTGGTCGCTGCCGGTGATCAGGCGGGCGCCGCGCTCGTAGGTGAGATACGACCACGCCCACTGGATCATTACGAGCAGGCGGTTGCGGAATCCGATCAAGAAAAGAATGTGGACGAACAGCCACGCCAGCCAGGCGAAATAGCCGGACAACTCGAACTTGCCGAACTTACCAAACTGGGCGACGGCGGCAGCGCGGCCAATCGTGGCCAGGCTGCCTTTGTCGTGATAATGGAAATTGCGGCGCGGTTGATGTTCAAGGGCGCGGGCGATGGTCTCTGCAACCCAGTCCCCTTGCTGGATGGCGACTTGCGCGACTCCGGGGAGCATCTTGCCGTTTTCGTCGTTTAGTGCCGCGAGGTCGCCAATAACAAAGACTTCCGGATGTCCGGGAAGGCTGAGGTCGGGTTGAACGAGCACGCGGCCGGCGCGGTCGACGGGAACACCCAGCTTCCGGCCGAGCGGCGAAGCGGCCACGCCCGCTGCCCATAAGACCACCGGGGCTGGAATCCTTTCGTCGCCGATCCAGACCACGCCGGGCTCGATGCGGGTAACGAGGTGGGACGTGCGAACCTCGACCCCCAGGTGTCGCAGCTGGGCTTCGGCTTTGCGGGAGAGTTCTTCGGAATAGGCCGGCAGAACGCGGGGTCCACCTTCGATGAGCAGTATGCGAGTTTGTTGCGGATCGATATTGCGAAACTGGTGGTTCAGCGCGTGGCGCGCGATTTCAGCCAGGGTGCCGGCGAGTTCGACGCCGGTGGGTCCGGCTCCGATGACCACAAACTGCAGCGGAGATCCGCTTGGGCAGTCGTTCCTGTCGGGCTGCCGCTCGTTTTCCTGGCGCTCGGCCAGTTCGAAGGCCAGCAGAACACGGCGGCGGATTTCGAGCGCGTCTTCAATCGTCTTGAGACCGGGCGCGAGAGGCTCCCATTCGTCGTGGCCGAAATAAGCATGGGTTGCTCCGGAGGCGATAATCAGAAAGTCGTAGTCGAGCGCTTGCTCCTTCGTAATCACACTTTTCTGTTCCAGGTTGAAATCGACCACTTCTTCAAGCAACACTTCGATGTTGGAGTAGGCTCTTAGTATCCAGCGAATGGGCGCGGCTATCTCGCCGGGAGACAGTCCGGCAGTCGCGACCTGGTAGAGCAACGGTTGGAAGGTGTGGTGGTTTTTCCGGTCAACAACCGTAACCTGAACCGGAAGGCGGGCGATGCGGCGTGCGGCGGTCAGGCCTCCGAAACCAGCCCCCACGATCACGACCCTCGGCCTGGGCTTGCCGGCCGTTGCTTCCAGCTTCGTTTGTAACTTCGGCTGCAACTTCAATGGCATCTACTATAGAGATTCACAGAATGGCTATTCAGTCGAAAACTTTTAATGCAGGACCGGCCGCGACACCCTTGGCCTTGAGGGTCTGGAGCCTTCCGATTCCGATCGCGTACCGGCGGCACTTGAAACTTTGAAACCCTATACACTGCTTCTTCACACTTTGATGACTCCGGCGCGGCCCAGTTCGTCAGCCCTGCGTTTTCTGCTGCCTTCCGTCCGCGATATCATTTTTATCTTTTTTTTCTGGTCGCTGCTGGCGGGGCCTTTGTCGAATCGTCCGCTGGCGGACGCCGACATTGGATGGCATATCCGAACCGGCGAGCAGATTCTGGCGACGCACTCCCTTCCCCGCACCGATCCGTTTTCCTCCACCATGCAGGGTCAGCCCTGGTTTGCCTGGGAATGGCTGTACGACCTGGCTCTCGGGATCCTGCATCAGGCTTGCGGACTGAACGGAGTGGTTTGGCTGTGCGCCTTACTCGTCTCTGCGATCTTCGCGTTGCTGTTGTCGCAACTGCTGCAGCGCGGCACCGGCCTGCTGCTGGCGATCGTGCTTATGCTGCTGGCGGAGGCCGCTTCGATGATTCATCTCTATGCGCGTCCGCATATTGTGAGCTGGCTGTTGTCGCTGCTCTGGTTTGTTGCTCTGGAACGTTGGGAACATTGGGAACGATGGCAAAACGGGAGCCCGCCGGGCTGGATACGCTGGTTCTTTCCCGCGTCGATGTTGCTTTGGGTAAACCTGCATGGTGGATGGCTGTTTGGAATAGCACTGCTCGGAATCTACAGCTTCGCCGCATTCGTCGAGAGCTGGCGCGCTCGGAAGAATGATGCGTTTGCCGCGATTCGCGCCGCGCATCGGGCTCGCGCCATGGCGGCGGCCTGGGTGGCCTCGGCAGCGGCGACGCTGGTGAATCCCTTTGGATGGCGGCTGCACGCACACATCTATCGCTATCTGGGCGATCGCTACCTGATGAACCGGATCGACGAGTTCCGCTCGCCTGATTTTCACGGCTGGGCCGAGCGCGGTTTCGCGGTCATCCTGTTGCTGGTGCTGATTGCGTTTGCGAAAGGTCGTAAGAAGCTTCGGCTCAGCCACCTGCTGGTTGTGCTGCTGGCGCTGTATGCGGGATTCTATTCCTCGCGCAATCTTCCGGTGTCGTCGATGTTGCTGGTGCTGATTGCCGGGCCGATCCTGTGGGAGAACTTCGCTGCATTGGCCGGCATGCCGGGGAGCTGGCGATGGCTGCGCAAGGGCGCGGCTCGAATTTCGGATTTCTCCGATCGCATGGGCGCGCAGGAAATGGAGCTTCGCGGGCACCTGTGGCCGGTTGTCTCGGTGGCCTTGGCACTTGCGATTTGTCTTCAAGGGGGATGGCTCGGCTCGCGGCAGTTGATTCAGGCGCAGTTCGATCCCAAGAAGGTGCCGGTCGCGGCGGTGAATTTCCTGCAGCAAGAATTCCAATGTTCCAAAGACAAGCAGCCGAGCATGGGGGCGGTTTTCTCGACCGATGCCTGGGGAGGGTACCTCATCTACCGGTTGTATCCGGAGCAGAAGGTCGTGGTAGATGATCGCCACGATCTCTACGGTGCGGGCCGGATTCGCCAGTACCTGATCCTGACCCGGGCAGAGCCGGGGTGGGAGAACGTGATCGAAGACTGGAAGATCCGGACGGCGCTCTTGCCCGCCGATTCGACACTGGCCAACCTGCTCCGCGAAATACCGCGAGATTGGCGGATTGCTTACGAGGATAAGGTTGCGGTGGTGTTTCAGAGGCGTTAAAGGTTGGGCGACAGCGTCATCGTGTGATTCCTTCCTGGTTGTAAGTGCAATCGCCTGTTAACGGAAGTTTCGAGGGTGTAATATGACCGCGTCGCGAACTGCAGGAAGGTTTCGCGCAGGCGATTTCCGTGGACCGCGATTAGTGAAAGGCCGTGATGAACGCGGCATCGCCGCACGTCCACCGTGGTCTAATCGCGGGTAGCTGAATATTTCAATCTACAGGTGTTCTACTTTGGGCCAATCGCGTCATCGAGCTGTCTTCCTTGGTGTTTCTTCTCTGTTAGCGCTGCTGGTGATTCAGCTCGCGCTCACCATCCGAACCGAATCCATCACTTGGGACGAGGACGACCACCTCTATGCGGGGTACATGTCATGGAAGACCGGCGACTTCGGGCTAAACCCCGAGCATCCTCCGATGGTGAAGATGTTAGCGGCTTTGCCGATCCTCAACATGCCGCTCCGATTACCCGCGCTCGAGAACCGCGACTTTAAGCTTGAGGCTTTTCTGGGTGGCAAGGAGTTCCTCTTCAAGAATGACGCAGACACGATGCTCTTCCGGGCACGTATGGCCGCAGCCAGCCTGACACTGCTGTTGGCGCTGCTGGTATTTCTTGCGGGGCAGGAGATGTTCGGCACTGCGGCGGGTTTCGTCGCGTTGGTTCTTCTGGTTTTCGACCCCAACCAGTTGGCGCACGGAGCCCTTGTCACCACAGATACCGGGCTGACCTGCTTTCTGCTTGCAACCGTTTACGCGTTCTATCGCTTTGTGAAACAGCCGACGCTTTGGCGTTTGATTGTGGTCGGACTGGCAGCGGGCCTGACGCTCTCGGCCAAGCACACTGGAATACTCGTCTTCCCCATCCTGCTGCTGCTTGCCCTATGCGAGTGGCTGCTGTGCCGAAAGGCGGAACCAACCCACAAGGAGCCCCGTCGGCTGGGCATCGCGCAGTACGTGTTATCGCTGGCCGTCATCACGGCGGTGAGTCTCACGGTGTTGTGGGCGTCTTACGGCTTCCGCTATGCGGCGCGTCCTGCCGGATTGCAGCTGAATCCCTCATCCGTTGAGTACATTGCGCGATTGTCACGCCCACACGAGGCGAAGCTGTTGGCGACAGTCGCGCGCTACCACCTGCTGCCCGAGTCGTACGTCTACGGGCTCGCGGACGTTCGCCTGATGGACGACTACTACAGCAGCTTCCTGCTGGGCAAAACTTATCCCCACGGAGTCTGGTTCTATTTCCCGGTGGCAATTGCGATTAAATCGACGCTCGCGTTTCTGGTTCTGCTGGGAATCGCGATCTGGGCCATCGCGGCGCGAAAGCTGACACGTTGGCGCGAGATATTGTTCCTGACTGTTCCGCCGGCGGTCTACCTGGCGGTGGCGATGAGTTCGCACATGAACATCGGCGTGCGACACGTCCTGCCGATCTATGCCTTTCTGGGCGTACTGATCGGCGGGACAACCGTGGCGCTCGTCAATGGCCAACGACGCTTGATCTACGTCTTCGCCGCCCTGCTTCTCTTCCAGATTGTCACATCGCTGCGCGCCTTCCCTACTTACATCTCATACGTCAACGAGGCGTGGGGTGGGCAGAAGAATGCCTGGTGGTTGCTCAGCGACTCCAACGCCGACTGGGCGCAGCAACTCAAAGCCACCAAGCAGTACTTGGACTCACGCGGAGTTAAGGACTGCTGGTTTGTTTACTTCGGCGAGGGTGTGATCGATACCAGCTACTACGGCATACCCTGCAAAGCGCTGCCCACTCTTGACGCTCTGGGGGTCAACGAGAAATTCTATGGCACTCCCGAAGCGATCGATGGCGTGGTGCTGATCAGTGCTGGCGATCTTTCCGGATTCGAGTTCGGGCCAGGTGAACTCAATCCGTACGAGCAGTTCAAGACCATCAAGCCGACCGGCGTGATCCAAAATGGCATCTACGTTTTCGAAGGCCATTTCGAAATCCCGTTAGCCGCCATCGGGCATCAGCAGAAAGCGGCAGACCTGCTTGCGCAGGGAAAGCTGGATGAGGCCCTGATCGAAGCTCAACGCGCGGTGCAGTTGGTTCCCAATTCGGTTGCCTCCAATGTCGTGCGGGGCGACGTGCTGGCGGCCCTCAATCGCAAGGGCGAGGCTCGCGCTGCGTATGAACAAGCGCTGAAGTCGGCTCAGACCATCCACCCTGAATTCCAAGTGGGATGGATTCCCGGGCTTCAGAAGAAGCTCGCGGACATAAAGAGCTAAGGGGAACTGAATCGGCGGTGCGACCCTCTCGGCATTTCCTGTGGCTCATAGTTGGCGATAAATCGCGATTACACTCAGAACTCGGGCGCCGGTGTATCGACTGATTTGGTTATTACGAGCACGCCGTCGGGCGCTACAGCACATAGAGTCGCAGCATCCACCAAACCAGGAATATCACAACGATTGCCCCCGCAATGTGGACGATCCAGTCGCCACCTGTTTTCGGATTGCCGAGATTGAACACGATGGAATCGTAGCACGCGGCTCAAACAAGGCTCCAGTCGGTAGTTGGCGAAAAATCCCGCGCACACCAACGACCCGATGCGCGTCATTGTGCCATCCTCGTCATCCACCCCGAATTCCTCATGACTCTCTGCATCCCGAGCGCTTCCGCATCATCTGATTTGTATGGATTTGGCGGGATCGCGAACTCAGTAACCAGCCACTTGTGATGCTAGTCACCAAGGCGAGTGACTAAGGGCACTTTCGCATCCTGAAGCACTTCGCTAGCGTAAGGTTTTATTGGCTGATTTGATCTCCCTGGAGTTGCACGCATGGACCGACCCTTTCGCTGGGACCATAGCTACAGCGTCAACATCGCTGAGCTTGATCATCAGCACCAACGACTGTTCCGCACGGTTGCCGAACTGGAGTACGCGCTCAGCATGGGTCGCGCCGACTCCGTTCTTGATGACGTACTGGAGAAGGTTGTCGAGCACACGATCGACCACTTCGCCGCCGAGGAAAACCTGATGCAGCAGCACGGATTCCCCGGCTTGGCCGCCCATCGCAACGAGCACCAGATGCTCGCCCAAAAACTCGCCCAGTTCAACCTGTCGAACATGGCGGGCAGGCCCGACATTGCAGCTGCTTTCTTGGATTTTCTGCAAGACTGGTTGCGGGACCACATCCTCAAAACCGACAAAGAATACAGCGAATTCCTCAACGCCCAGGGAGTGTGCTGAAGCTGGGGCGAATCTGTACTCGAATCAGGCGCACCCTGGCTGATGGGTTAGACACAACACTCTTCGGGTGAAGATTGTGATCTTTGAGGCCGTTGGGCACGTCATTATGACCGCCCGTATGGCCTTTCCGCGAATTCCTCTCACTCTCTGCAACCTGCGCCCTTCGCCATCATCAGATGTAGTTAGGTTTGGCGCTAACTGCCTCGGAAGTGCTACTTTTGAACGCGCGCGAGTTCCCCGTGCGCAGGGTTTCGAGAGACTGAGAACATTATGCGGATGGCAACAACGTGTCGGTGTATCGCGAGATGTATCGGGAGATGTCGGGAGAACTGCCGATGAAGTCGCAGTGTTTGCCGTTCCAACAGATTCCGCACGCTACGCGTCTTTTCCTTGATTATCTTTCTTACGCTCCCTCGGTTCGCGGGATGTATCCACGGTCACCGGTTTCCCCTGGGAATTTTTCCGACTGGGTGAAGGACGAAGCGGGGCACGTCGCTTACGACGACGCGCGACGCGGCAAGGTGAGCGAAATTCTCGAGCGGCAAAATCGCGCGTGGGGCGCCTCTCCAAAGACTCTGGCCAATATTGAACGCTTCCGGCGAGGAGCGCTGGCGGCGGTTACGGGACAACAAGTCGGCCTCTTTGGGGGGCCGCTGTTTTCGATTTTCAAGGCGCTCACGGCGGTCAAGCTGGCGGAACAGGCGACGGCCGCCGGGGTGGATTGCGTTCCGATCTTTTGGCTGGCGACCGAAGATCACGATATGGCCGAGGTGAACCATGTGGCGCTGCTCTCGGAGCACGGCCTTCCGGAGCCCTTCGCGGTGGAAAGCGGCGGCTTCGAAAGTCACGTGGCCGATGCGCCCGTGGGGACGGTCAAGTTTGGGACTGAAATCGATCCGGTGGTCGAGCGGGCTGCCACGCTGTTGGGAGACTCCGAAGTCGCGACGTGGCTGCGTCAGGCATATCGTCCGGGAGAAAGTCTGGGTAGCGCGTTTGCCCTGCTGTTTGCGAGGCTGTTTGCGGATTGGGGCGTCATTCTGCTCGATCCGGCGGGCCTTGATCGGACGGGGAAGGATTTCCACGATCTCGCAAAACCGCTGTTCCGCGCGGCCATCGAACGGGCCTCCGAACTCGATGAGGCGCTGCTAGCGCGGGGCAAGGAGCTCGAGGCGGCGGGATATCACCAGCAAGTGAAAGTGACTTCCGCGACCACGCTGCTTTTTGAAGTGAAGGGCGGCGCGCGCACCGTGGTGCGGCGCATGAATAAGACTAATGGCGTCAACGGTGGTGAGTTCGCAGTGGGTGAAGAGCGCACCTCGCGTGCAGAACTGCTGGGTCGGATTGATGCCGCGCCGGAGAAGTTCAGCCCGAATGTGCTCTTGCGTCCCGTGGTGCAGGACTACCTGCTGCCGACGCTCGTTTATACCGGCGGAGCGGCGGAAGTGGCATACTTTGCGCAGGTCGCCGTCGTCTACGAGAAACTACTGGGACGAGTCACGCCGATCCTGCCGCGTTTTTCGGCGACGTTGGTGGAAGCAAAGCCAGAGCGCATTCTGACGCGCTATCAACTGGGCTTGCCCGATTTGTTTCAAGGCCCGGAAAAAGTTCGAGAAGCGATTGCCGCCCGTTCGCTGCCACCGGACTTGCAGACCCGCTTTGAGGAAGCTTATGCGAGTGTTGAGCGGTCGATGACGGCGGTTCGCGAATCGATCGGCAAGCTGGATTCAACCCTCGTCGATACGGCCGAGAACACGCGGTCCAGCATGTCGAATCAAATCGATCGCCTGCGTGCGCGCGTATCACGGGCGGAACAGCAGCGGAATGAAGTTATCACACGGCACGCGGATGCCTTGACCAATGCGCTATTTCCGCACAAGGCGCTCCAGGAGCGCGAGGTCGCGGGAGTGAGCTTCGTGGCGCGGTATGGGACCGAGTTGCTGGCGAATCTCTATCAGACGATTCGTCCGGATTGCCACGATCATCAGGTGATTGAGCTGTAGCCCCGTCTTCCTGGACGCGGTGGGAGACGCGGCGAGCCGCGTCTCTACGGGAAGTTAGCCGCGCAGCACCATCTGCAACTCTTCGAGCGATTCCACGCGCGGCACTCCCTTGTCGCGGTAGGCGCCGGGGACGTCCATCAACAATGCTTGCATGCCTGCGCCGGTGGCGCCGAGGTAGTCGACGGAATAGACGTCTCCGACATAGAGGCTCTCCGCGGGGTCGGCATTCATGCTCAGCATGGCTTTGCGAAAGATTTCCGGGTGGGGCTTCTCGTATCCGACGAGTCCGGAGTCGGTGATGGTGCGGAAGCAATCGGCGATACCGCACCTCTGCAACACGTCTTCGATTCTGCCATCCGCGTTGGAGATGACGGCGACGCGGTAGTTCTCGCCGATCTGACGCAGTTGTTCCGCGGTGCCGGGGCGAATCGTGTCCCAGTTGCCGGAATTGCGGATACCGGCGACGAGCTGGTCGCGAATTGCATCGTCGTTAAGTCCGATCTCGGAGAGCAGCTGGGAGTAGAACATCCACCAGAAGCCGTGATCGGGGCTGCCGGTCTTCTTAGTCAACCCAGTCATGATTCCATCGAACTCATTTTTGGTTCGGCATTCCAGATCGCGCAGGTGCTCGCCATCGGGCACGAAGCCGCGTTGGGCGAGGGGCGCGTGAATGCGCTCGCGGTTGGGAAATAGAAGCGTGTTACCCACGTCGAAGAAAACGATTTTGATGTTCGAGTTCATAGGAACTGATAATTGTAACGTCTGAGAATCGTGAGCTTGCGGAAAGAGTGGCCTTCCGATGTTCAGCCCCTGAAGAGGCGGCAGATTTCGAAGCAGGTGCGGTATCGCTAAAGCGATACCCTGATACGAAGCATTGACTAAGGCCTGGCTGCGGACTGCAAAGCCGGGCTGCGCCTGACGATGGCACACTGTAAATCGTCGAATGAATTAAACTGAAAAAAACGCCGATGTAGTAAGTGGAATCAGGAGTCATGGCTCAACTGCGAGTTGTCATTCTATGGCACCAGCACCAGCCGTTCTACAAGGACCTGGTGACAGGGCAGTATCGCCTGCCTTGGACACGCCTCCACGCTTTGAAAGACTACTACGGGATGGTGAAGCTGCTGGACGAGTTCCCCCAGGTGCATCAGACGTTCAATCTGGTGCCCTCGCTGATCATGCAGATTCAGGATTATGTTTCAGGCGATGCGCAGGATCCTTTTCTGCAGGTGGCGGCGAAGCCCGCGAAAGACCTGACGGAGCAGGAGCGGCGGTTTGCGCTGCAATATCTGTTTCAAGCGAATCCGGTGAATGTGATCGGGCGCTATCCGCGGTACCGCGAACTGTGGGAGAAATTTCATGGGGCGGGGGGAGTTCCCGAGCGCGCGGAAAAGTATTTTCAGGCTCCGGATTTCACCGACTTGCAGGTGCTCTCGCAGCTGGGATGGTTCGACGAGTATTTTCTGGCGGAGAAAAATGTTGCGGAACTGATCCGCAAAGGCCGGAACTATACGCTCGAAGACCAGGGGTTTGTGATCGCGCGGGAACGCGAACTGCTTGGCCGGGTGCTGCCCGTGCATGCAGAAGCGGCAAAGAAAGGCCTGATCGAGATTTCGACTTCGCCTTTTTATCATCCCATTCTGCCGCTGGTGTGCGACACGCAGATGGGAGCGGTTTCCTCTCCGGGGCTGGCGTTGCCGCAGAACCGCTATCGCCATCCGGAGGATGCTCGCGAGCAATTGCAGCTTGGCCTGGATCTGCACGAAAAAGTGTTTGGGGTACGGCCGCGAGGGGTGTGGCCGTCGGAGGGCAGCGTTTCCGAAGAGGCATTGGCCATTGCACACCAGCTGGGAGTGCAGTGGATGGCGACCGACGAAGGCGTACTAGGACGAAGTCTGGGGATCAATTTATCGCGCGACGGATACGGTTATCTCAATGTGAATGAGGCACGCCAACTGTACACGATTTATCGCTATGAAAATGCCAATGACAATGCCAACGCCGATACACGGATGAATCTGCTCTTCCGCGACCACACGCTCTCGGACCTGATCGGATTCGTATATTCGGGAATGCCGCCACAAGAGGCGGCCACGAATCTCATCCAGAAGATCAAGGAATCGGCGAAGCCGGTTCTTGCCAGCGGGCAGGATGCCGTGGTCCCCATCATTCTGGACGGCGAGAATGCCTGGGAATATTACCCGCAGTCAGGGCGAGAATTCCTGCGGAGATTTTATGACGCTCTGCAAGAAAATCCGGGGATGGAAGCGGTGACGGTGACGGAGGCGATTACCCGCCACAAGAACGTCAGTCATCTAAAGTCGCTGGTGCCGGGGTCGTGGATCAGTGCGAACTTCAACGTTTGGATTGGAGCGCCGGAGGACAATAAGGCTTGGGATTACTTGTATCACGCGCGCAATTTCTATGCGCAGGCATCAGCGGATGCAACCGAGAAACAGCGCAAGCTGGCGTTTGAAGAGATCCTGATCGGCGAGGGTAGCGACTGGAACTGGTGGTACGGACCGGAGCACCACTCGGCCAATGATCGCGATTTTGACGAACTCTACCGCAAGCACCTGTCGAATGTGTACCAGGCGTTGGGCGGGACCCCGCCGGATTATCTGGCGCAGCCGATCATCAGGGGAGCGGCTCGGCCTTCGTTCACGCCGCAGACCGCCTATATCCATCCCGGGGTGACAGGCGACATGGTGCGCTACTTTGAGTGGATGGGGGCGGCGTGTTACACGGCGGACCAGCGTTCGGGCGCCATGCACGGCAAGCAGTTTCTGATGGATGAAGTGTTTGCCGGGATCGACGAGCAGTATGTGTACGGCCGGCTGGATTTCGCCGGCAAAGTGCCGGAAGACGCCTTCGAAGTGGTGGTGAATCTGGAGTCGTGGGCCAACCATGCAACCAGGCCCCGGCGCGAACTGCGGCTGGGCGCAGTGGTGGATGGAGGCCGCATGCAGGCGTGGGAAGTGATGCAGGGGAAAGACAAGGCGCTAGCGGATTTGACGGATGCGAAAGATGCGCGAGTGGCGCTCGTCCGGAATTTTGAGTTTCGCCTGCCCCTTACCTGGCTGCTCGCGGCCCCGCTGGAAATTGAAAAAGTGCGGGGGCTGAAAAGCTCGGATGTGCTGACTACCCGGCTGCGCCTGCGCTTTAGTTTGTGGCAGAAGCATCTGCCGGTCGACGCCTTGCCAGTGGAGGGATGGATCGACCTGGATCTATTGACGGAAGCGGACTTGGTGGCATTGGGCGGATAAAGACACATGGCTCTTGCGATTACCCTGGTTATCTCGATCCTGTGGCAGTTTCTGATTCGAGCGCGGGACCGAGCTTACACTTGAGAACGTATGCGTCTCGAGAGGCTATTTGTCGTCTACCTGATATCGACGGCGGCTGCGATTGGCTCGCCGTTTGCTCTCCGCGCTGTCGACGCGGGGTGGCGACAGGCGATGCATGTGAATTCCGAGGCGGCATTGGAAGCGGCTCCGGAAATGCATCCGGGACGGCCGCAGCCACTTCAACCAATCCCTGTCTGTGCTGAGGCGGCGACTGGCGCGAAGTATTACTACGACGGAGATTTTTCAGTCGGCAGCGATCCCAGCGACTGCCGCAGTTTCATCCCCAATATCAAGGTTCTAAACAGTGCAGTCGGTGAAGACGGGACCTTGTACCTGGAGGGTACGAGAGATGGCCAGAACTCGCTTAGCGTCTACAGCCGAACCGGGGAATTGAAGTGGACGGTTCCCATCGATGATCTCGACAACCCACTGGCTCTGGGCCGTGACCGCACCGCCTATCTGTCGACAACGCTACGAGAGAGCAACACGCTTACTGCATACAATGCCGACGGCAGTGTTCGATGGCGTGTGACGAATGAGGCGGACCAGGTGGGCGGCTTGGTGGCGCCGGCGATTGGGCCGGATGGCACGGTTTACATCTTCTCCAGCGTGAAGCCGAGCGACTGGCCGAACTGTCGTCATACTTGTCTTGCAGTCCTGGCCATCTCGCCGCAAGGCCAGGAACGCTGGCGGGTTCAGGTTGCAAACAGGCCCAAGGATCTCTTGGTGGATGCCAACGGCAGGCTTCTCGTCAACGGGCTATCGGGAAACGTGATTGCCTTCGATCCGCCAGGTCACCAGCTCTGGAGTTTTGTTTCCGGGGACAAGTTCGAACCTGGCGGTGTCGCCATCGCCGCCGATGGGACTGTGTATTTTGCCTCGCGGTTTCTTTATGCGCTGGACCACAAGGGCGAGGCAAAATGGATTTTCAGGCCAGAGACGAGCTACACCGAAAATGAGGGCTTCGGGGAAACCCCTGTGATCGCCGAGGATGGCACGGTGTATGCTTTTTCCCGCCACCATGAGTTGTTTGCAATTACCGCGAGTGGGCGCAAGAAGTGGGTAGTGGGCGATCTACCACCTGGCGGTTCGGGCGTGGAGCTCAGCGCCAACGGTATTTTGCGCACTCCATCCGCATGGTTTTCGGTATCGAGCGGACTGGCGAGCCACGGCTGGCCCTCCGCAAATCGCGATGGTCGCAACAGCCGCTCTCAGGAGTCGCGATGAAACCGAAACCGACATCCTCGCCTCAGCAATTAAGTCTGGGCGTTGCGCTCGGGATTCTGCTTCAGGCAGTTCCGCCGCTGCTCCTATCCATGTATTGGGGGCTTCACCCATCACCGGGGGGTGCCGGATTGGGACTTGCCGTGCTGCCATTGTTTGCAGCCGGAATATTCTCCATCGGAATGTGGCAGGTTCTTACCATCCTTCCCGCTGCTTTACTGTTCTTGTCGGCCGGTAAACACGGGGTCGTACGCGGACTCTTGCGGGTGGGGACATTTCTGGCATTGGGAAATATTGCGATGGTGGTTTGGCTATATACCATCATGCACCGGGTAAGCTTCTGATGCGAAGGCCCTGCGAACTGCGACCTTTGTCACTGTCCGCCGCTCGCCGTAGTCATCGTCATTGGGCGGCTTAGTTCCATCACCATTTCTGTGCCCGCGGGAAGCATCGCGGAACGGTGTTTGGCGAGCCAGTGGGCGACGGTCACGGTGGCGCCGACGGTTCCTCCGATGAGCAGGCCCTTGCCGCCGTCCGCCACGCCGCCGATGATCATTCCTCCTCCGGTGCCCATGCCGACTTCAGTGAGATCCTTGCCGTCGTGCCCAGCGCCTTTGAACTGGCC
>Ga0187862_10000937_pt1 | contig 32051 bp, 26 predicted proteins | sample June2016WEW_10_1_FD_133003 | JGI IMG/M metagenome (GOLD analysis project Ga0187862, IMG submission 133003) | Peatland microbial communities from SPRUCE experiment site at the Marcell Experimental Forest, Minnesota, USA - June2016WEW_10_150 | ecosystem: Environmental > Terrestrial > Soil >...
AGTGCCCTCGCCACGGTCGTAGGAAACAAGGATTCGTTCACGGAGATCCAAAGAAAGCGTTCGCATGGACAGACCATACCACACTTCTCTAAAATGGCTACACTATTTATTGAAATGCTCTAGTCGTGCTCCATTTTGAAAGGAGTAAAAAGGCGTAGATAAAGAAAAAGCCATATTCCAGCACATAGCTCAACTTCCCGCCTCTCCGATGTCTCAGCGGCGCCAGGACTACGTTCACCCCGTTGATCGTTTCCCGCGCGGGATCGGAAGATTTATGGCTCAGGGAAATCACATCCACCTGGAATCCCGCCTCCGTCAAAGCCTCCGCTTCCCGACGCGGACGCGCATCGGTGGCATAATAGGCAAACAAAACCACGGCGGCACGATCCAGCTTTTCCGGCAGTTTTGGAACATCAACGTGATCAACCAGTTGGGTCGGAACAAAGTGTTGTCCATATCGCCCCAAACTCAACTCGGCAGCGTGTTGTGGTGACGTTTGTTTTGGAGCCACGATCATTCTAGTTATCGGCAATTATCGCCTCATATTTGGAATATAATCTCAATTCTGCGACTAATAGTTACACGAGCATCTGGCATACCAGAAGGAGAAAGCAGTTGTGGTTCAGGAGGATAACGCTCTTGGCCTCTTTCAAATCTTTACGCCGGATCAAAAAAGTATAATCTCATTGCTGCATGGACATGCAATTCCAGTTTGCCACAGCCTCGCGCATCATTTTCGGCCCGAAGACGGTGAACGATGCCGGCCATCTGGCCGGGGATTTGGGCCGCCGTGTGCTGGTTGTGGCCGGGCGCGATGTTAGCCGCGTCGCGCCGTTGTTAGAGCTCTTGCGGGAATCCGGCCTCGGCGCGGCCACCTATTCGGTCGGTGGCGAACCAGACCTTGAATGCGTCCGTCGCGGCGTCGCCCTGGCCAGGCAGGAGCGTTGCGACCTAGTCGTCAGCTTTGGCGGCGGGAGTGTCCTGGACGCCGGCAAAGCCATCGCCGGCATGACGACCAACCAGGGCGATCTCCTGGACTACATCGAAATCATCGGTCGAGGCCAGGCCTTCTCAAGGCCAGCCGCCCCTTTCATCGCCATTCCCACCACCGCGGGCACTGGTTCGGAAGTCACCCGCAATGCTGTGCTTGCCTCTCCGGAACATCGCGTCAAAGTCAGCCTGCGCAGCCCCTTTCTCCTGCCGGCAATCGCGCTGGTTGATCCGGAATTGACGATCGCTTTGCCGCCCGCCCTGACCGCCAGCACCGGGTTGGACGCGCTGACGCAATTGATCGAACCTTATGTTTGCCTGCGCGCCAACCCAATGACCGACGCGCTCTGCGAAGAAGGAATGCGCCGCGTTGCCCGCTCGTTGCGGGCCGTCTGGTCCGACGGCAGCGACGCGGGCGCGCGCACGGACATGTCCATGGCGAGTCTGTTTGGCGGATTGGCGCTGGCCAATGCGGGTCTTGGGGCGGTGCATGGACTTGCCGGGCCGATTGGAGGGATGTTTCCCGCGCCGCACGGCGCCATCTGCGCGGCGCTTCTGCCGCACGTCATGCAAGCCAATGTGTCGGCCCTGCGCGCCCGCCAGCCCGCCAGCCCGGCCTTGTCCCGTTACAAGGCGGTGGCGCGTTTGGTGACCGGCAATACAGGCGCCGGGTGGGATGAAGGATTGGCTTGGGTTCGCCAGTTGGTGGGCGATTTGCACATTCTTGGGCTGGCCGCCTATGGGATTAAACAGGACGACTTGGCCGAAATCGTGGCCAGAGCCACCCAAGCCAGCAGCATGAAAGCCAACCCGATTGTCCTGGCCCCGGATGAATTGGCCGGAGTTCTGGAATCCGCCCTTTCTGGAATGACTTGATAGGTTGGCTATCGGCCCTGCCTTTTACCGGGATGGGATGATTCCAACTCACCGAGTTGGCAGCCGCCTCCGAGAGCTACCTTTGGTTCAGTTGGCATTGGAAGCCCTCCAAGGCCTTCTGCCCGTTGAACATCCGCGACGGCCCAGATCGGCCAAGGCGACCGTGTCTTGCTGCCAAAAGAACCTCGTGGAATCTATTTGGGGATTGGGAACAATTGGCCATTGGCTGTGGGATTCTCCTCGGAGTTAAATCATATAAATCCCTATTGACATAATATGGAATTGTGATAACATTGCAGGCAAATGAAGGGGTACAAGATTGTTTAAAAACAATAAAGTATCGTAATAGCGATTCTCGGCTGGCGATTGATAGTCTCCGATGTGAATCATCGGATCTGGATGGTGTCCTGGCATTGTTAGGGAAAAACGCTGCGAAGGCTGCCATCGCCACGACGATTTATCCGGGCAAATGCCAGGGCATGAGTGGCTCACAAAAATGCGCAAATGCCTCATTGAAAGCGACATTAGTATGTTCTACGGTGGCCGATGCCCTTGTTCAAGGCACTCAATTGTGTCCTTTGTTTTCCGGTTGGCTGCAATGCCAAATCCCACTCAATCCCACTTAATCCCACAAAATCCCATTTTAGCCTTGCATATTCCCGCAAGAATGGTAGAAATTCAATGGTTTGGCAACATTTGCGTGACAATGTGAGGAAATGATTGACATCACCAAGACCAAGTGATAAACGGTTAGGGTAAGGTCATGGTGGGGCCAAGACGGAAGATGAGGCGGAAAGCAAATTGGTGAGATTGGCTTGTGATGATAATGTGCCCGGCTCCATACATGTTGATTTTCGGACCCGCGGATTTGCGGAGGAGTAGTGCGTTTTGTGAGTTTGATGACTTGGCTTTTGCCGTTTCGCTTTTTGAAAGCCGAGCGGGTGTCGCACATCGGCTGACATTTGGTTTTCCTTATGCAAATTGATAATCCAGCCTGGTACTGCGCCAGGACGAAGCCCAAGCACGAGCATATCGCCGCGGCAAATGTGCAAAAGAACCTGGGGTTGGAAGTGTTTAATCCCCGGTTGCGGATGGAGCGGGCTACCCAGCGCGGCATCGTGCGGGTGGTGGAACCGCTCTTTCCATGCTACATCTTTGTGCGTTGCCTTCTGGCGGAGAGCGTGGACAGCATCCGGCATGTCACGGGGATCAGCAGCCTGGTTCATTTTGGGAGGAGGATACCGATAGTTCCTGACGGGGCCATCGAGGAATTGCGCCAGTGCTTTGAATCCGAAGAACCGATGGCCGTTCAAGATGGTTTGGTGGCAGGTGCCGAGGTGACCATTGCCGAGGGAGCCTTTCTGGGGTATTCAGCAATGGTCGTCCGCGCATTACCAGCGATGAGAAGGGTACAAATCCTGCTGGATTTCTTGGGTCGTCCAACTTTGGCAGAAGTGGACAGGAGTTCGTTAAAGACATTGAATCACAAAGTTGCGGATCGTCTGCCTTTACTCGCGACGAGATAGTCGGTGGGGGCAGTCGCGGGGTGGGAATTGAGTTGGGTTACCAAGACACAGCGGTTGTGAGGGGGCAAGGGCGAGGGATGGCAGATGCTGGCGAAAACTGAGGAAGCCAGCAAGTGCGGAGCTTTGCGCAAAAATGAGTTTGACACGCAGGAATAAGCGTTGTTCGTATCGCCTGTGCAAGCAAGTGAGCCTGCTGCACGGGAAGATACGATCCAAGAAAAAGTCGGGTATCCGATAGGCACACATGTGCCCCAAAGTATGAATCTTTCCAGCATGAATCGCACGAATCAGGAGTTGGTTGACAGCATTTCCGACCGCATTGCGCGCGGCCGGGTGCCGATGTGGAAGCGCATTCTTGACTACACCCTGGTTTTGATGACGCTGCCGTTGTGGCTGCCGATTGGGGTGATGGTGGCGTTGTTTGTCAAAATCATTTCGCCGGGACCCGCTCTTTTCCGGCAGGAACGGATTGGCCACATGGGGGCGCGGTTTCGCTGCCTGAAGTTTCGCACCATGAAAGTGAACGCGGATACCACGGTGCATCGCGAGCATTTGAATCACCTGATGACTTCGGATCGGCCGATGAAGAAACTGGATTGTGCGGGGGATTCACGGTTGATTGCCGGTGGATTATGGCTCAGGACACTGGGAGTGGACGAGTTGCCGCAACTGATCAATGTCCTGCGCGGGGAAATGAGCCTGGTTGGGCCGCGCCCCACCACCGCCTACGAGTATGAGATGTTTCAGCCGCGCCATCGGCGTCGGTGCGAGACGCTTCCCGGCCTGACGGGGCTGTGGCAGGTCAAAGGGAAGAACCGAACTACTTTCGAGAGGATGATGGAGCTGGATATCGAGTACGTGGAGAAGAAGTCCCTCTGGCTGGATCTTCAGATTCTGGCGGGGACGGCGCCGGCCATTCTCATTCAATTGTGGGATGTCAAGGTAGCTGGAAAAATCGCGGCCAGAGCCGCGCGAAACCAGGGCGTTGGTTCCAGTTTGCCGCAGAACGGCCAACGGGAATCAGTGCTCATCAACAACAGCCTGGACACGACGCGAGGCCCGATGTTGGCAGCAACGCATCGGACGGGGTTGCGGGCTGTTCCTAAGCCGATAGATGGTTGAGCCAAATCTAGAAAAAGCGAGAAAAAGCGAGAAGATATGAGCAAACAAATCAAAGTCGGAGTGGTCGGGTGCGGCTATTGGGGTCCCAATCTGGTGCGCAATTTTCGGTCTTTGCCCGGATGCAACCTGAAAACAATGTGCGATATCAGCCCCGCGCGGCTCAAGCACCTCAAAGAATTATATCCGGAAGTCAAGGGCGAGGTGAATTTCGACAACATGCTCGCGGCCGCGGACCTGGACGCCGTGGTGGTGGCCACCTCGGTCAAAATGCATTTCCCGATGGCCAAGGCGGCTTTGCTGGCCGGCAAACACGTGATGATTGAAAAACCGATGGCCTCCTCCGCCCAGCAGTGCGAGGAGTTGATTGCCATTGCGCGGCAAAAGGGGCTGGTGCTCATGGTGGGCCATACTTTTCTCTATTCCCCAGCCGTCAAGAAGATCAAAGAGATCGTTGACCGCGGGGATTTGGGGCAAATCCGCTACATTTCGGCCCGGCGTTTGAATCTGGGTTTGTTCCAAAAGGACATCAATGTGGCGTGGGACCTGGCGCCGCATGATATTTCCATCATCCTTCATCTGTTGCAGGAATTCCCCGAAAGCGTCAATTGCCGCGGCAGCGCGCACGTCACACCGGGCATTGAGGACGTGACTTCGATGTGCCTGAGCTTTGGCAAGGACCGCTCGGCCATCATCCACAGCAGTTGGCTGGATCCGCGCAAGGTGCGGGAAATGACCATCGTGGGGAGCAAGCGCATGCTGGTCTATGACGACGTGGCACAACAGGAGAAGATCCGCATTTTCGACGCGCGGGTGGAGCGTCCGCCGCACTATGACACCTTCGCCGAATTCCACTATGCCTACCATTACGGCGACACTTACGCTCCGTATTTGAAGCAAGAAGAGCCGCTCAAAGCCGAATGCCAGCACTTCATTGATTGCATTCGCGAGGCCAAGACGCCACTGAGCTGCGGCACCCGCGGCCTGGAACTGGTGAGGATCCTGGAAGCCTCCTCGCTTTCGTTGAAGCAAGGCGGCAGTCCGGTTCCCCTTCTTCGCCCGGTTTTGTCTCTCATGGTGGAAACCAATGGACGCTCCCACGAGGCGGGGCGCAACGGCTCTTCCAAGTTGAGGAACGGAAACCTTCCACAGTTGGTGCGCGGAAACTCGGGCCAACCGGCGGTTGCCGCCTAGCGTTTTAGAGACCCCTCTGCAACGCTCATGGGCGAAGCTCCCCTTTATCAGCAAATTGCCCCCAATGTGAAATTGGGCAAGGGTGTGCGCATCCATGCGTTCACCAATTTATACGGATGCCAGATTGGTGATGAGGTCAAGATCGGGACCTTTGTGGAGATACAAAAAGGCGCCACCATCGGCAACCGGTGCAAGATTTCCAGCCATACCTTTATCTGTGAGGGGGTTGTTTTGGAGGACGAGGTATTCGTCGGCCACAACGTCACTTTCATAAACGATCCTCTCCCCCGCGCCACCAACGGCCAGGGCCGGCTTCAAACCGAAGCGGACTGGAAATGCGTTCCCACCCGGGTGGAACGCGGTGCCTCCATCGGGTCCGGCGCGACCCTCCTCTGTGGCATTACCGTGGGCCAGCGCGCGGTTGTTGGGGCTGGCAGTGTCGTCACCCGGGATGTTCCGGCCGACGCCATCGTCGCGGGCAACCCCGCCAGAGTCATCCGAATGCTCAATAAATAAAATCCCATGAAAGTTCCATTTCTCGACCTCAAAGCGCATCACCAACCCATCCGCCAACAACTCGACGCGGCCATTGCCCAAGTGATTGACTCGGGCGCCTTTGCGGGCGGCCCTTTTGTGGCCAAATTTGAACGTGAATTCGCCTCCTATTGCGGGGCGGCTCACTGCGTCGGAGTGGGCAACGGCACGGATGCTCTTTGGTTCACTTTGCTGGCGCTTGGGGTCGGGCCGGGCGATGAAGTCATCACGGTGCCCAGCACTTTCATGGCCACGGTGGAGGCGATCAGTTTTTGCGGGGCGCGGCCGGTCTTTGTGGACATCGAGGAAATGAGCTATACGATGGATCCGGGTTTGCTGGAGAAGGCCATTACCAAGCGGACCAAGGCAGTCATCCCGGTGCATCTTTTTGGGCAGTGCGCGGACATGGATCCAATCCTGGCCATCGCTGGCCGGCACGGGATTCCGGTGGTGGAGGATGCCTGTCAGGCGCACGGGGCGCATTACCGCGGGAAGAAGGCGGGGATCATGGGGGTGGCCGGATGCTTCAGTTTTTATCCTGGAAAGAACCTTGGGGCGCTGGGGGAGGCGGGGGCGGTGGTGACCAATAGCGCGGAACTATCGGCCAAGATCCAGGTTCTGCGGGATCACGGGCAAACCCGCAAGTACCACCACACAGATATTGGATGGAACGGGAGGATGGATGGAATTCAGGCGGCAGTCCTCAGTGTCAAGCTCCCGCAACTGGATGTGGGCAATATTCGCCGCCACGCCCATGCGTTGATGTATGACCAGCTTTTTAGCGGCACGGAGGAAATCATAACGCCGGTGCAGGCGGCTTACAACCAGAGCGTATATCATATTTACGCGGTGCGGGTGAAGGATCGCAACCAGGTGCTGCAGGCGATGGCGGACAAGGGGATTGGCTGCGCGATCCACTATCCAATTCCGGTTCACTTGCAAGGGGCGTATCGTTTTCTGGGGTTGGGCAAAGGTTCCTATCCCGTGGCGGAACGGTGCGCGGAGGAGTTTCTCTCCCTGCCGATGTTCCCGGAGCTGACCAAGGAACAGATTCACGCGGTGGCCGACGAGTTGAAACTTTGCCTCAGCGCGGCCAAACCGCAGCACGCAAGCGTTAAGTGACTTCCCACGCTGAACTCGCAGCCGTGCGCAGGCCGGCTCCTGATCGGCCGGAGGGGCTTGTCACGATCAACCCGCTGCAGCAGGCGGGGTGGGATTCCTCTTTAGAGGGCCATCCAGGGGCGTGGTTTTTCCACGGAACGGCGTGGGCACGGGTTCTGCAGGAGACTTACGGGCATGTGCCTATGTATGTGGCGCGTTTTGGCGGTGGACAATTGGAGGATTTGCTTCCGCTCATGGAAGTCTCCAGTCCCTGGACGGGGCGGAGGGGAGTTTGCCTGCCCTTCACTGATTTTTCATATCCGTTAAAAGCTCCGGGTCATGGCGCCGGGGAGTTGTATGAAAGGGCGATGGCGGAGGGCCGCAATCGGGGATGGCGATACCTGGAGTGCAGGAGCAGCGATGTGGACTGGCAGGGCAGTTCTCCATCGCTGGCTTTTTTTGGACATGTCCTCGACCTGGGATGCGGCGAGGAATTGCTCTTTAAGAATCTGGATGGCTCCTTGCGGCGCGGCATTCGGAAAGCCGAAGCCGCCGGACTGCGGATCCAAATTGACGACACTTTGGAATCCGTTCACACCTACTACGCGTTGCACTGCCAGACGCGACGGCGCCATGGGCTGCCCCCGCAGCCGTTCAGATTCTTTTTAAATTTGCAGCGATATTTGCTGCGGGCGGGCTTGGGGTTCATCGTTACCGCCCGGTTTGAGGACAAGCCGGTGGGGGGGGCGGTCTTTTTGCGCCTGGGCCGGCAGGCGATTTACAAATTCGGGGCGTCGGACCAGGCTTTTCAGCATTTGCGCCCGAACAATCTTGTGATGTGGTCGGGCATTCGGGAGTGCGCGGCGCGCGGCTGCTCGCAACTGCATTTTGGGCGCACCTCGCTGGCCAATGAGGGCTTGCGGCGGTTCAAGCTGGGATTTGGGACCCGCGAAGAGGAAATCAAGTATTCCAAGTATGATTTCCGCGCGGGGCGGTTTGTCGCCGATGTGGATCGCGCGGAAACCTGGGCCAACCGGGTTTTTGGCCGTCTGCCGCAGACTTTGTTGCGGCTGGCAGGCCGCATGATTTATCCACATCTGTCCTGAAGCCGAGGACGGCATGAAGCAATGCAACTATCCTTTATGGCGCTTTGAGCCGCCTGATGTAAATTAGGAACGTATGAATCAAAAGCAACCAGTCGCGCCGCCCCATGCGGAGATCTCTCTGGGGGACATCTATTATGTTTTGTTCAAACGCAAGTGGCTTATCCTGGTCTTTGCTCTTTGCGGATTCATCGCCGCCGGGGTGGTTGCGGCCTTGCAGAAGACAACCTATCAGTCCTCGGCCCAGTTGTACATTAACTATATCGCTGAACCTGTAACTCCAGAGCAGGGGAAGCCTGATGCCGTCAAGGTCCGAGATGCCGACGTGGGGACAAGCATCCTGGCTTCGGAGATTCAGATTCTGCGAAGTTCAGACAGTGTTAAAGACACGGCGAGGTTTGTCCAACCATCGAGGATCCTGGCCCCGTACGACGGTGGCACCAACGAGGATGACGCCGCGGATGTGATCCTGGCGAATCTGGTGACCTCTCCGGTGCCAGCCAGCCAGATCATCAACCTGACCTTTTCGCACAGGGATCCTACGCTTGTCCAACCGGTGCTGCAACAGATCATCACCAATTATATCAAGGAAGAGGAGGAGATTCATTACAAGCCCGGCCAGCTCGATGCCTACTTGACCCGCAAGAAGGAGATCATTGCCAACCGGCTGCAACAAACCATCAGTGATCTGGCCGATTTCAAAAACGCCGTGGGGGTGGTTGACCTTCCTGCGGCGATGTCGCAATTCCAGGCGCAGGAGGGGGACATTGTCAAGACAATGACTCAGACCAGGTTTGCTTTGGCTGAGGCCATGACCCTCGCCGATCAACTCAAGAAGAACCTCCCGGCTACCGTCGAGACAAACGCGGCGTCCGCCACCAACAGCCTGACCCCGCCTTCCGCGAAAACGATTGCGGCTTACCAGAAGCTTCTCCGTCAACTGGCGAACCTGGAAGCCAAGGAGGAAACACTCGAGCAACATTACACCTCTGAAAACAGCTTGGTGAAAACCAACCAGGACGAGATTGAACAAGCCGAAAACAAGAAGGAGAAGATGGAGGAGGAAAACCCCGGCCTGCTGGCTTTGGCGCCAGGCCAGTCCTCCGGCCCCACCCCCGCGATGCTGGCGCAGACAGCTTACAACAACGCGGTGGCCAGGGTCGAGCAGCTTAAGTCGAGCATGAATGAGCAGCTTAGTGAACTCCAAATCATCCAGAGCAAAGGGACCAATCTCAACCAATTGGATGCCAAACTGAGGGAGTTGGAGAGAAGCAGGAACAGGGACGAGGCGGATCTCCAAAGAATAGAAGACAGCCTGAGCCTGGCGGAAACTCATACCGAACTGGGACCCCGGATTTCGGGAATCACCGTCATCACGAGTCCCACTCACCCGGTGCGCGACTTGAAAAAAGTCCCCAAGCTCATGGCGGAATTAGCCGCAGGGGGGGTGGCGGCGGGGCTTGGCCTGGCATTTCTCTTGGAGATGGTCTTGGACCGCTCTTTCAAACGTCCCAAGGAAGTTGCCGACAGACTCAAGTTGCGGTTCTTTTTGTCGGTCCCTTATTTGAATGGCAAGACCAAACTGCAATTGAACGAAGGAAGGGGAAAGTTGAAGCTTTTGCCGGCAGATTCGGGGGATCCCCAGCCGGCACCCGAACCAAAGGCAGACGCGTTGGCGCCGGCTCTTAATGGCTTGGTGGCGCCTTGGGACGAAAAGCACGCCCTGCGTCCGTTCCATGAAACCTTGCGCGACCGGCTGGTGGCTTATTTTGAAGAGCTGGGACTGACCCACAAGCCCAAACTGGTGGCGGTGACAAGTTGTGACAGCGGCGCCGGGGTCAGCACCATCGCCTCCGGCCTGGCGTCCTCTCTCTCCGAGACCGGTGAAGGCAACGTGCTGCTGGTGAACATGAATTCCGAGGAGGGGGCGGCGCACCACTTTTACAAGGGCAAGCTGGCTCTCGGCATTGACGATGCTTTGCAAAAGGAGAACCGGGACAGCGCGATGGTGCAGGACAATCTTTACGTGGTCAAGGAATCTGGCAACCACGACAGGCTCCCCGGCTTTCTGCCCAAAAGGTTCGGGCATTTGGTGTCCAAAATGAAGGCGAGCGACTATGACTATATTATATTTGACATGCCGCCGGTCACCCAAATCAGCGTGACGCCGCGGCTGGCTCGGTTCATGGACACGGTGCTGCTGGTGGTGGAAGCCGAAAAGACACACCATGATGTCGCGCAGCGGGCCGCGGCCCTGCTTGGGGAATCCCGCGCCAACGTGGCGGTGGTGATGAACAAGACCCGGTCTTACGTTCCCAAACGGCTCCTGCAGGAGCTTTGAAATGTTGGTGAGTGGGAAGGCCTGGCTTTTCCGGTGGCTGCGGTTGGGGATGAAGTGGCGGCTGAGATAATAAATGGAATTCATCAACCTCAAGGAGCAGTACCGGCGCTACAAAGCCGATACGGACGCCCGCATTCAGCGCGTGCTTAACCACGCGCAATTCGTCATGGGGCCGGAGGTCGCGGAGGTGGAAGCGGCGCTGGCCGCCTTTGTGGGGGTCCAACATTGCATCACTGTTTCCAGCGGCACGCAGAGTCTGGAAATTGCCTTGCGCGTGCTGGACATCGGCCCCGGCGACGAAGTGATCACCGTCCCATTCACCTGGATCAGCACGGCGGAGGTCATTGGATTGGTGGGGGCGCGGCCGGTGTTTGTGGATATTGAGCCGGCGACTTACAACATCAACGTGGACTTGCTCGAGGCGGCGATCACCAAGCGGACCAAGGCGATCCTGCCGGTGAGCTTGTTTGGGCAGTTGCCGGACTACGACCGGATCAACGGCATCGCGGCTCGGCACGGTGTGACGGTGATCGAGGATGCGGCGCAAAGCTTCGGGGCCACGCGGCATGGGCGGCGGAGCGGCGGCGTAACGGCAATCGGAAGCACCAGTTTTTTCCCGGCCAAGCCGCTGGGCTGCTACGGCGACGGCGGCGCGCTTTTTGCGAACGACGACGCGTTGGCGGAAAAAATGAGGGCCATTCGCACACATGGTGGTCTCAAGCGGCACTTTCATCCAATTTTAGGTACCAACGGACGGTTCGACACATTGCAGGCCGCGGTGTTGCTGGCCAAGCTGCCGCACTTCCAGTGGGAGGTTGAGGAGCGGGGCAGGATTGGGGCGCGTTATTCGGCCAAGCTGGCCGGGCAATGCGTCGTGCCGGCAGTGGCCCCCGGCAATACGCATGTGTATGCTCAGTACACCATCCGCATCCCCGAGCGCGATCAGGTGGCCGAACGGCTCAAGGCCCATGGCATTCCCACAGCGGTATATTATCCAAAATGCTTGCATGAGCAGCCGGTGTTCGCCAAACTCGGCTACGCGCGGGGGGACATGCCGGTGTCCGAAAAGGCGGCGGACGAGGTGCTGAGCCTGCCCATGCATCCGTTCCTGAGCGAGGCCGACCAGGACAAGGTGATCCGGGCGATTGAGAGTCATCCGCTCTAAGTTGTGATGCGCGACAGAATCTATTACGGCATCAAACCGCTGGTTCCGGCTCGGCTCAGGCTGGGTGTTCGAGGCTGGGTGACGCGGCGAAAGCGGGAACGGTTCCGTGGGATCTGGCCGATTCTGCCTGGGTCGGAACGGCCGCCGAAAGAGTGGCCGGGCTGGCCGGGAAACAAGAAATTTGCCTTCATGCTGACCCACGATGTGGAAGGGCAGGCTGGCGTGGAGAAATGCCTTCAATTGATGGAGGTCGAGAAGAGATGGGGCTTTCGTTCTTCATTCAATTTCATTCCTGAAGGCGAATATCGCGTCTCGAAGGCGTTGCGTGATGAGTTGACGGCCAACGGCTTCGAAGTGGGGGTTCATGATCTCAACCATGACGGCAAGCTCTATCGCAGCCGGGAAGGGTTTGCCCGCAAGGCTGCGCGGATTAACGGATATCTGAAAGAGTGGGGCGCGGTGGGTTTTCGTTCCGGGTTCATGTTTCACAACCTGGATTGGCTCCTGGACTTGGACATCCAGTATGACTTGTCCACATTCGACACGGACCCGTTCGAGCCCCAACCGGACGGCGCAGGAACCATATTTCCCTTTTGGAAGAAGGGATCAGACGGACGGGGTTATGTGGAAATGCCCTACACCCTGGCCCAAGACTCCAGCCTTTTCCTGCTGATGGGCGAGCGCAGTCCCGGCATCTGGCTTCAAAAAGCGGCGTGGGTGGCGGAGCATGGAGGCATGGCGTTGCTGAACCTGCATCCGGACTACGTCGCATTCCCCGGCGAGTCTTCATCTTTCCGCACTTTCCCCGTCAGTTTGTATGAAGAGTTCTTGGAGAAGATCCGGGAGAGAAATGGCGAATCCATGTGGCATGGCCTGCCCCGGGAAATGGCGGCCTGGTATAAGGAAACATGCGTGACGGGTGGGCCAGCGCAAGCAGCGGGATGGAAGGCCACGGCGCCTGGCGCCGCACCGGACGCGGGACGAACAAAGAACGGCGCTCTCAAACCGAAACGTGTCGCGGTGGTGTTGTATGCCTATTACCTCTTAGATCAGCGGCCCAGGCGCGAGGCTGAAGAATTGGTGCGCCTGGGCATGGAAGTTGAGGTCATCTCTCTGAGGGAGGACGCTTCTGTGCCGCGGCACGAGATGATTGACGGGGTCCATGTTTATCGCGCGCCTGTTCGCAGCAGTCGTAGCAAGAGCAAGTTGTCGTATGTCCTTCGGTACGGGGCATTTTTCCTGCACTCGATGTTTTTCTTGTCCACGCGCGGGCTAAAGTCGCGCTACGACATGGTGCATGTTCATAACATGCCTGATTTTCTGGTGTTTAGCGCCTTGGTGCCCCGTCTGCAAGGAAGCAAGATCATCCTCGACATGCACGACCCAATGCCGGAACTTTTCGAGAGCCTCTATGGATTGCGGCAGGACGACTGGAGTGTCCGCTTGTTGAAGTTTATTGAGAGGGCAAGTTTTGCGTTTGCGGACATGGTGATGACGCCGAATAAGGCTTTCAAGGAGGTGTTTGTCTCACGCGGCGCGCGGACGGACAAGATTGAGATCGTGATGAATTCACCGCAGGAGGAGATATTCGACGGGAAGGGCGTTCCCTGCGGGGAACGGAAGGCGGAAACGCCCCGGCGGTTTTCCATGATGTATCACGGATTGCTGGTGGAGCGGCACGGGCTGGACCTGGCGGTGCAGGCCATGGCCCAACTGCGGGCGCGCCTCTCTGGACTGAGATTGTGCCTTTACGGGGAGCAAACCGATTACATGGAGGAGATTATCGTCCTGATCAAGAAGCTTGGGCTGGAGGAGGTGGTGGAATTCAGCGGATTCAAATCCCAGAAGGAGATCGCGCAAATCATTTCGACGGTGGACCTGGGGTTGATTCCCAACCGTCTCAACGAGTTTACCAGGATCAATTTTCCAACGCGGATTTTCGAGTACCTGGCGATGAACAAGCCGGTGCTGATGACGCGGACGCCCGGGGTGCGGGATTATTTCGCGGAGGATGAGATCTTATATTTTGATGTGGAAAAGGCGGACGACCTGGCGCGAAAGATCGAGTGGGCGTATGAACATCCCTCCGAATTGCGGGGGCTGGTGGAGAGGGGCCGGAAAGTATATGCCAAGTACCGCTGGCAGGCGGAAGGGGCGCGGTTTGCCGGCCTGGTAAATAATCTAATTGACAATAAAGCATGAGCGCCAACGAAGCAAGTCCGCGGGAATTGACCGAGAGCATGGCGCGGGTCTGCCGATGGGTGGAGGGCCACGACTACAAGGGCTATGAGCCGTTTGACGGTTTGTCGTCGTGGGCGCGGTCGTTGACGTTCGGAAATCTGTTGGCGGAGCGGTTGCTGCAGCAGCTGGTGCGGCAGTCCCCCATCAATCTGCGCCCGATCCTGGGCGTGAGGATGGAGGATTCGACCAAGGGCAGAGGCTACATGGCCTCGGGCTACCTGATACTGCACCGGGTGACAGGGCGGAAGGAATACCTGGAGAAAGCGGTGGCGTGTCTGGACTGGCTGGACAAGCACAAGGCCCCGAAATTTGCCAAGCATAGTTGGAGCAATTGCTTCGACTTTTCGAGCCGGGGGGGGAGGTACACCAAGCATGATCCGATTATTGTGTGGACCAGCCTGATTGGCCAGGCGTATGTGGAGGCTTTTGAATTGACCGGCGAAGAGCGCTGGCTGCATATCGCGGACAGCGCCTGCCAATGGATCAAGGATTTGCCGCGAGAGAAGACGGCATCAGGAGATTGCCTGAGCTACCTGTTCTTTGAACAGGATGCAATCCACAACGCCAACATGCTGGGGGCGAGTTTGCTCGCGCGCGCGGGCAAGCACACCCGCAATGAGGAATACTTGAAAATCGCCCGCTCGGCGATGCTTTACAGTTGTTCGCGGCAGTTGCCCAACGGCGCGTGGTGGTACGCGGAACAACCCATGTATCACTGGATTGATAATTTCCACACGGGCTACAACCTGGACAGCCTCAAACATTATATTGATAGCACCGGGGACAAGACCTGGGCGGAAAACCTGCGCCGGGGGTTGCGATTCTATAAAGCCCATTTCTTTGAGCGTGACGGCTGTCCCAAGTATTATCATAACCGCCGCTACCCTGTGGACAGCCAGTGTGCCGGGCAAGCCATTGACACGCTGGCCTTTTTCTCGGAGGAGGATCCAACTTGTCTGGAACTCGCCTTGAAAGTGGCGCATTGGGTCATTAAGAACATGCAAGACCGCGATGGTCACTTCTATTACCGGATTTATCCATTGTGCAAAGCAAAGACCCCAATGCTGCACTGGGCGCAGGCGACGATTTTTAAGGGAATGGCCATGCTGCTGTCCCGGGTGGAGTCCCCGCCCGCGATACCTCCCGGCCATTACGTCCTCCCAGTCCCGGCGAGCGGACAACCCGGAGCCGAAGGACCCCCGAATCATGGAAAACCACAAGCTTAAGTATGTTCTGATTACCGCCGCACGGAATGAGGAGGGTTTCATTGAGAACACGATCCGTTCAGTGGTGGCCCAGACGATGAAGCCGACAAAATGGGTGATCGTGAGCGATGGCTCCATGGACCGGACAGATGAGATCGTCAAAGGGTATGCCGCGCGGCACGAGTGGATTGAGTTGGTGCGGATGGCCGGGGAGAGGGAATATCAGTTCGCGGCGAAGGTGCAGTGTATCCAGGCCGGGTGGGAGAAGTTGCGGGGTGGTGAATTCGACGTGATCGGCAATCTGGATGCCGATATTACCTTTGAGGCGGATTACATGGCGTTTCTCCTGGGGAAGCTTGAGGGGGATCCGCGTCTGGGGGTTGTCGGAACCAGGTTTGTGGAGAATTCCCGGCAGGTTTACGATTACAAATTCATGAATGAGGAGCATGTGTCCGGGGGATTTCAGGTGTTTCGCCGGGGTTGTTTTGAGGAGATCGGCGGTTATCTGCCGATGCGCAGCGGCGGGGAAGATTGGGCCGCGGTGACGACCGCTCGCATGAAGGGCTGGCGCACGCAAAGTTACACGGAAAGACTTTTCCTGCATCATCGGCCGATGGGGAGTAACGGCCAGCCGACGTGGAATATTCAGTTTAGGCAGGGAGAGCGGGATTATTTGACGGGGGGACATCCTTTGTGGCAGGTGTCCAGATCGGCTTTCCAGATTTCAAGAAAGCCTTTTCTGATTGGCGGACTTTGTCTGTTGGCGGGTTACGCGTGGGCTTCGATCCGCCGAGTGGAAAGGCCTGTGCCAAAGGATCTGATGCAGTTCCATCGCGCGGAACAGATGGGGCGGCTGCGCAAGCTCCTGCTCATTGGGAGCAAAAGCGACCGGCGGGAATTTCCGCGGGCCGGCACGCCGGTTCGATGAGGCGGTCGTCAGTTCTGAAGAATTACTCAAGCTGTGAGCACAGACGAAGCAAAGCCCGCTGTCCCGTTAACCACGGTCGACCTTGCGCTGGTCACGGGCGCGGGGGGGTTCATTGGAGTGAGGGTCGTGGAGGCGCTGCTCAAGCGCGGATGGAAACGCGTACGCTGCTTTGTCAGACCATCTAGCGAGGTGGAAGGGCTGCAGAGGTTGCGACAGCAGTTTCCCGCCTTGGAGCTGCAAATTCTGTCCGGCAATTTGCTTTCGCGCGAGGATTGCGCCGCCGCGGCCAAGGGGGCCAAGATTGTTTTTCATCTCGTCACGGGGCGGGGAAAGTCCTTTCCCGGCTGTTTTCAGAATTCGGTGGTCACGACCCGGAATTTATTGGATGCGTTGGTGGCGGAGGGTTGCGTGGTCCGGTTTGTCAATGTCAGCACGTTCGCGGTGCATTCGAACATGAAGCTCAAACGAGGGGGCCTGCTGGATGAGAGCTGTGAAATTGAGCCGAATCTGGAGGAGAGATATGACGCGTATGTCTATGCCAAGCTGAAACAAGATGAGCTGGTTCTGGAATACCACCAGAAACATGGGCTGCGCTATGTTACCGTCCGGCCCAGTATTGTCTTTGGCCCTGGCAAGAAGGCGATTCCAGGGGCGGTGGGAATGGATACTTTCGGTTTTTTTATGCATATCGGCGGCGGCAACCGGCTGCCCCTGACCTACGTGGATAACTGCGCCGACGCCATTGTGCGGGCTGGTTTGGTGCCAGGAATTGATGGCCAAGTGTTCAATGTGGTTGACGATGATTTGCCTACAAGCCGCTATTTCCTGGGGCGGTATAAACGGGAAGTGCGGAACTTCCGGTCCATCTTTATCCCATATTCGCTGTTCTATCTGTTTTGCTGCATATGGGAGAAGTATGCCAAGAGTTCGCAAGGACAACTTCCGCCGGTGTTTAACCGGCGTTTTTGTGCGTTCATGTGGAAACCGCAGAGATATTCGAACCAGAAGCTCAAGGAGAAATTAGGCTGGCAACCTGAAGTTGGGATGGCCGATGCCCTGCAACGCTATTATGCCTACCAGAAGAACGGCGGCACCCACGCATGATTAAGTCGGCGCTTATCGGCTGCGGCCTGGTGGCCGATCAGCATTTGGCTCAAATCCAGCGGGTTCCCGGCGGGCAGGTCGTGGGAGTCTGCGACACCGAGCCATTGATGGCACGCCAACTGGCGGATCGGTTCCATGTGCCAAATTTCTTCTCGGACGCCGCCGTGATGTTAAAAACGGTGCGGCCAGATGTCGTTCATATCACGACCCCGGCACAAACCCACTTTCCGCTCGGGAAGCTTTGTCTGGAATCCGGATGCCATGTTTACATGGAGAAACCTTTCAGTGTCACCGCCCCGCAGGCTGAAGAATTACTGGGGCTAGCGGAAAGCAAGGGCATGAAGATGACCGTCGGGCACAACCTTCAGTTCAATCCCGAGGCGATTCGCATGCGCGCGCTGGTCCAGAGCGGTTTTCTGGGGGGGGCGCCGACGCACATTGATTGTGTGCAGTGCTTCAGTCACGACGATCCCACCTACGGGAAGGCGCTGTTGGGGGATCGCACGCATTGGGTCCGATCTCTGCCAGGATCGTTGCTTCAGAACCTGATCAGTCACGGGCTGGCTAAGATCGCGGAATTCCTGCCCGTACCGCGGCCCACCGTTATGGCGCATGCTTACTCAAGCCCTTATTTGAGAAGCCTCGGACAGACGGATGTGCTGGATGAGTTGCGGGCCATTATTTCTGCCGGGGACAACACCACCGCCTTTTTTACTTTTTCGACCCAGCTTGGAGTCGGCCATAACCACATTTGTCTTTATGGCAAGAAAGGGACGGTGATTGCGGACTGCGCCAATCGCATGCTTATTCCGATTCAGCCGAAGGGCTACAAGAGCTATCTGCGGTATTTTCTGACACCGTTGATTTATGCGGGATACTACCGCCGCAACTCTTGGCACAATGTCAAACGGTTCCTGAAGAAGGACTTTCACATGGACTATAGCATGAAGATGCTTATTCAGTTGTTTTATCAATCGATCCAGGAAAAAACGCCGCCGCCGATCCCGTATCGGGAGATTCTGACGACGGCGTGGATGATGGATGACATATTCGCCCAGATTCGGAAGGCTGCCTGAGACGACAGACCCGCCATGTCTATCCTGATACATACTGATTGCCGCCATTACAAGGGAAGCATGCCGTGCATCTTCCACAAGAAGGAGGGACGGCTATGCGAGAACTGCGCCGACTACGATCCCATTCGCGCGAGGATTTTGATTGTCAAACTCGAGGCGATGGGGGATGTGCTTCGCACGACGAGTATCCTGCCGCCACTGCGAGCGAAGTATCCCGGGGCCGAGGTGGTATGGATCACCAAAGCCGCGGCGGCCCCGTTGCTGAAGGACAATCCCCTGGTGGATCGTGTGCTTGTGCTGGAAGGGGATTACCTCGCGTTCCTGAAGAATGAATTGTTCTCGGTTGGAATCTGTCTGGATGCGGACCAGCGAAGCGCCACCATCCTGAGCATTGCGAGATGCGAAGAGAAGTTGGGTTTTTTGGCGGATGCGGCGGGCAAGATTCAACCAGCCAACGACGCGGCCCGGGAATGGTGGCTGATGGGTGTGAACGACAGCCTGAAGAAGCAAAACCGGAAGACCTATCAGCAGATCATGTATGAGATTTGCGGCCTGGCCCTGCCAACGGTCCCGCCCCGGCTCCATTTGAACGCCAGCCACGAGTCGTTCGCCCAGGAGCTGCGGGAACGAACGCCGCTGCGCGACGCCACGCGCATCGTTGGCATCAACACGGGCGGCGGCGAACGATGGCAGCTCAAGAAATGGACGCTGGAGGGGTATATCAACTGCATTAAACTGATCAAAGAGCAGCATCCTGACGTGGGAGTGCTGCTGTTGGGCGGTCCGGAGGAAGCGGCTCTCAACCAGGGCATCCTCAGCGCGGTGGACGGGAAGGCGGTTGATGGCGGCTGCAATAATTCGCTCCTGCAATTTGCGGCGCTCGTCCAGGCCGTTGATGTGCTGGTCACTTCGGACAGCCTGGCCATGCACATTGGGGTCGCGCTCGAAAAGCCGACAGTCGTCCTGGTCGGCCCAACTTCTCCGTGGGAATTGGACGTTTTTGGCAAGGGCGAAATTCTGCACAGCGGGATCGAGTGCCTGTCCTGCTATTTGTCGCGTTGCGACAAGAAGATCAATTGTATGAATACGTTGAGTCCGGAGTATGTCGTCGCGAAGATCAACGCGTACCTGCCGCGGGCATGAAAATACTCATGTTGTTTCCGTACGCGCCGCTTCCGCCGCCGCTGGATCTGGCCGGCATGAAGCGCAATATTCCCTTCTTCCTGGAGTTGGCGAAGCAGCACGAGGTTTCGGTGCTGGCCTATGGCACGCCGGAAGAGGAGCAGATGTTTCGCAAGGGTTACGGAGGTGTTTGCGAGGAAGCGCGCTTTATCAACCGCAAGCGCCCGCGCGTTCTGAGCGCGTTGCAGAAGTTCTGGCTGCTGGGCACCGGACGGAGTTCTTTTCGCATGTTGTACCGGCCCGCCATGCAGCGAGCCATCGACGAGATGGTTGCCAAGAGACGGTTTGATTTGATTCATTGTTGCGTGCAGATGTTCGGCTACTTCCGGTTTCCGGCCGATCTCCCGGTGACGAGCGACACGCACGAGGTCAAATATGATCTGTTGCGCCGCACGGCGGCAAACACTCGCAACCTGTTCCAGAAAATGTTGCTGACTTTGGAATCGAAATCAGGGAAGCGCGAGGAGATGAAACTCTGCCGGAGATTTGATCTTCTCATCACGACCACGGAGAGGGACTATCAGTTTTTTAGAAAGGAGCTGCCGCGCCAAAACATGGCGGTGGTGCAAAACGGGGCGGGCCAGAGCTTTTTCGAGGACCTGGGTTTCAAGCCTGAGCCGATGACCATGGTATTCACCGGGCTTTTTACCCATCTGCCGAATAGCGACGGGATGGTCTGGTTTCTTGACAAGGTTCTTCCCATCATCCTCGGTTTGGAACCGCAGGCGCGAATTTATGTCGTCGGCAAGAGTCCAACGCGGTCGCTTTTGGCGCGCGCGTCCGAGAACGTCATTGTCACTGGATTTGTGGATGATGTCCGGCCGTATATGGCCCGCGCACAGGTCTTTGTGATCCCTCTTCTGGCGGGCGGCGGAATTCGTGGCAAGGCCTTGGAGGCCATGGCCATGAAGAAGCCGATCGTCACTACGACGATCGGCGTGGAAGGGATTCGCCTTCGCGACGAGGAGTCGGCTCTCTTCGCCGACACGCCGGAGGGTTTTGCCAACGCGGTGGTAAGACTCTTTCGGGACGCCGGACTCCGGGAGCGGCTGGCCGGGAGCGCTTTCGCGGCGGTGGAGCGGTTCTACCATTGGGAGGCCAAAGGAAAAGAACTGGACGGGCTGCTTCGCGCCGTCGTCCAAGCACACGGGAAAAGAACCAGCCTGAAGCTCTCGCCGGCGGCCAGTCTGGCGCCGGGGGAGGCCGCTTGAATCGTCGGTCGGCGGATTAACCCAAAGCGCCCGTCCTTTCCGGCACATCTGTATGATTCCTTTGATCGCCCTGGTCGCGTGCCTGTTTTTTGTGCGCGCGCTTATGAACGTGGACCGCCAATGTTCGCCGGGTTTGTCCAAAGCCCTGTGGGTTCCCACGGTGTGGTTTCTCTATTGCGCCACGCGACCATTGAGCGAATGGTTTCAAGGCGGCCTGTTTGTTGATTCCAGCGGGAAGATTGGAGAGGGCAGTTTCGTGGACCGGTACTTTCTGATGGTATTGCTTGTCATTGGCCTGGTGATTTTGCAAAAGAGGAGGATTAATTGGCAGCAAACCATGAGGAACAACCGCTGGCTGTTTGCTCTTTTCTTCTTTATGCTGGTGAGCATTCTTTGGTCGGAATTCCCATTCATCTCCTTGAAAAGATGGGTCAGGACGACGGGCACCGCAATTATGGCCCTGCTTGTGCTCAGCGAGGCGGAGCCTTATGAAGCCATGCACGCCGTTCTTAGAAGAGTGATCTATATAGTGATCCCATTTTCCGTCCTGTTGGTGAAGTACTACCCAGCCATCGGGGTAGGTTTTGGCCGATGGAGCGGCGAGCCGCTATACATGGGGGCCTCGACGGACAAGAACACGCTCGGTGAGGTCTGTTCGCTCTGGATATTTCTATACATCTGGACTCTGGTCGGGAGGCGGGATAAGACAAACGCGCCCGCAGTCCGGGGCCAGAATATGTGTGATTTGATCGTGGTGTTGATGACTCTTTACCTGATGAAAGGTCCTTCTGGCTACGGCGCTTCTTCCGCCACTTACAGTGCTACTTCGATTGCCGTCCTCGTTTTTGGATTGGGAGTATTCTTGGCCCTGCGGCGGTTCAAGGCCCACCTCCAAAATCTGGGCGGGTGGATGACGCTGGCTCTTTTTGGGGTTGGGCTGATGGCTCTGACGATGGATCTGCTGGACGTTTCGCCGGCGTCTCTGGTCGCGGCGGCTTTGGGCCGCCAGGCCAATCTCACCGGACGGGGGGATTTGATCTGGCCTGTGCTGCTGCCCATTGCCTGGCAGCATCCTGTGCTGGGAGCAGGCTATGGGTCCTCCTGGGTCAAGCCGTTTCCTGGACTGACTCTGGCGATCAATGAGGCCCACAATGGTTACCTCGAGGTGTTCCTCGAACTGGGGGTCGTCGGGCTGATCCTGCTGGCGCTGGCGGTCGCAATGATGTTCCGGAAAGCCAAGAATGAGCTTGCCGAGAACTTTGGATGGGCTGCATTTCGGATGTCCTATTTGGCCATGTTTTTGCTCCACAATTGGACAGAGACCACTTTGCTGCGATCCCGGGAGGTGTTGTGGAATCTCTTCGTTCTTTTCGCCGTGGTTTATCCCCAGGAATGGACTGGACTTGCAGGTGACAAGGCCAGCCCGGCGGAGGAGGAGACGGCTCCGGAGGAAGACGCGCTGGCGATCGCAGGCGCGCCGAATTCCGACCTTGACAATGGCATAAGGGCTGCTGTACAATGGTGATTTATGAATTCCGCACCCAGATTTCTCAACGACGCGCGGCAACCTGGCGCGCAGCCAGCCCGGCGGCTGGGAACCCTTCTTCTGGCCGCGTTGTTGCCAGGTTTGTTCCTTGCAACCCTCCCGGCCCAGGCCGCGACCTACTGGGTTGACGCGGTGAATGGCAATGATTCATGGAGCGGCACCTCTTCAAATTATACGGGAGGCACGACCGGCCCATTTCAGAGCTTCAGGAGTTTCAATCTTGGTGGAAGTCTGGCTCCCAACTTCTCCGGGCCGCCCGCCGGCACAATCGTATATGCGCGCGGGCTGATTGACCATACGAGTGATTCCATCGCCACGGCCCTGGATTTGTATTATGCCCTTGGAACGTCGAACAACCCCATCGTGTTTAGCAACTGGCCGGGGGATACGTGCATCATATCGAACAGCGGCCCCAATATACCTCCCCTCGCTCTCTCGTATTGCAGTTGGGTGAAGATTTTTGGCATCAACTGCACCAATTCTTATCGCCCGCCATCCTTTACAGGCGACCTCAACTGCGAGTATGCTTACTCCTACGCGGGCGGAGGCAGCCCCGCTCTGGGCAGTTTGAATGTGGTCACAATGGATAATAACTGCCAGTCGAACTGGGTGCATGACTGCACGTTCGGCCCGTCATGCCCATACAATAATGGAGGAGGCGACGGCGGCGCGCACGGGTTTACGATGGGAACGTTTTACGCCACAACCGATCAGACGTCATACAACATCATTGAGAACAACGTGTTTTTTCATTCCGGCCATGATGTGTTGTCAGTCTATGGGCCGAACAACGTCATCCAGTGCAACTGGGGCCATAGCGCTCCCTGGTATGCATTTGCCGGTGTCGCGTGGGGCTCCAGGGATTTGGAGCTGGGCGGCAGCATTGGCAATTCCAACCTGGTGCAATATAATCATTGGGATTACGCCGGATACGTTCCAGACGAAGGCTGCCACGGAATTGAGATGTCGGACGGAGCGTATGAGATAGTCCGGTACAACTATTGCCTGAACGACAGCGCTTGTGGCATTATAGTATATGGAGGCAAGGTCGGAGGAACGGTTTCTTGCAGCAATTATATTTACAACAACACTCTTGCCTTTAATGGGTTTAACGCGACCACCAATGTCAGTGACGGATCGCCAACGAATATCAGTTATCCCGTGTGGCAGAGCCTCATGGCCTTTAACGGCACGGGCACAAATTTCGTAGTCAACAACCTGGCCTATGATGATTTTAACTACGGGTTGGCCTGCTTCGACGGCGGCAGCGTGGATGTTGCCCGTTCGGCGGGCAATCTCTACGGCGTTGACCCCATCTTTGTCAACACCAATACCATAGGCGGCGAGTTTTATCTGGCGCTGACAAATTGCCTGATACAATCGAACAGTCCCGCCATTGATGCGGGAACCTGGCTGGCCTACGTGACGAGTCCGTCAGGAAGCGGCTCGGCTTTCACGGTTGACAATGCGGGATATTTTAACGGCGCCACTTATACGGCGGCTTCGCGCACCATTGCGCCCGATGCCATCCAACTCCAGGGCCAAACCAATACCGTCTATATTCTTTCCATCTCCAACAACACGATTACGGTGAACGGTTCCTTGACCTGGACCAACGGGCAAGGGGTGGCGTTGCCTTACGCTGGAAACGGGCCGGACGCCGGAGCGTGCGAGTACGGCCTGGTGCCACCCGGACCCCCTCCTCCCCCTCCGACCGTTATCCACCCTCCGAGTAACCTGCACATTGTAGTCAATTATGCCGCCATCGCTGCTCAAACTGCCTTAGCGCTGGAGGCGGTGGGCGTGGACGCAACGAACCTTGCTGCCTGGTGGCCTTTGGATGATCTGACTGGTCTAGACGCCAGTGGGAACGGGGCAACCTTATCCTTCGTCGGAAGCCCAACGAGCGCGAGCGGGCAAATAACAAACAGCGTCGGATTTAATGGCACTACCCAATATGCTCACTACGCCCCATTAACCGGATTTCCAACGGGCACCGCTGCGATAACACTCACATGCTGGTTTAAACTTGCTTCCACCACGGAAGGGGGCGGTGCGATATTTGGCATTGGAGGTAACGCGGCAGGGGGGGATCGAATAACTTTACTCTGGACTGGTTCTGGTATTCAAAGCGAATTTCAGGGATTTGGCAGCGGTCTTGTATCTTGGACGCCTGATCTTAATTGGCACTTTTTAGCATTGGCGCTTCCTTCAGGAGGCGTCGCCGCAAACTCGGCCCTTTATTTTGATGGAGTCTTGCAAAGCGTTACTGCTCCAATCGGCTCGATTAACATCGACAGTGCCGGGGAAATCGGAATTGCGACCATCCCCACCTACCATTCTGCCTATTTGTTTAATGGCTGGGTGGACGACCCGCGAATTTACGCTCGCGCGCTGACCGGGACTGAAATCTCCACCATTTACAGCCACGGCCAAACCGGAAGCCCATGACCAAGATGAAGGGCTGAAATAGGGAATGGTGAAATCTGAAATTCGCAAAGGCGAAAGTGGAAATTGCGAAGGTGGAAACCTGGAATTTGAAACCTGAAAAAGGCATCAAACCCGACGGCGAACTCAAGCGCGCGGACGTCTGGGAAAAGGACCAAAGCGGCCTGAGTCGCAGCGTCTGGATTTTCACCGCGCAGACGGCGTGGCCGCGAGGCTGATCATTCCCGCCATTTCATGATTGAAAATCCACAAATGAACCCTCCGACGGCCGCGGCCAGTGAAGGCTGGACCAGCATCATCACCCCGCACCGGGGATGGCTTGACTGGCGACTGAACCAACTCTGGCGTTATCGTGATTTGACTTCCTTGTTTGTCTGGCGCGATTTCGTTTCCGCCTATAAACAAACCATTTTGGGTCCGGCCTGGCACATCATCCAGCCGCTGATGACAACGCTCACTTACACCATCATCTTCGGCAAAGTCGCCAAGCTGCCGACCAACGGCGTCTCCCCGTTCCTTTTCTATCTCTGCGGCACGGTCTGCTGGAGTTACTTTGCCAACAACATCACCAAAACGTCCGCGACGTTTGTGGGCAATTCGGGATTGCTGGGAAAGGTTTATTTTCATCGTCTGGTCATCCCGATTTCCATCGCCATTTCCAATCTCATTACCTTTGGCATTCAACTCGGCATTTTCCTGGTTTTTCTGGCCATGGCCTATTTTTCAGGGAGCAATGTGCATCTTACCGGCTGGGTTCTTTGCACGCCGGTTTTTCTGCTGATGCTCGCGGGTTACGGGCTGGGCGGGGGCATCATCGTTTCGGCGCTGACGACGCGCTATCGTGATTTGAACAATCTGGTGGTCTTTGGGGTGCAGTTGATGATGTATGCAACGCCCGTGATCATACCGGTTTCGGCCTTCCCGTTGAAGTACCGCTGGATGATCGAGCTAAATCCGCTGACGCCCATTGTAGAAGGTTTCCGTCTGGGGTTCCTCGGCGCGGGATCGGTGGACGCGACGCAGCTTGGCGTCAGCTTTGCCGTGATGCTGGTCGTGCTGGGCATTGGCCTGATGCTTTTCACCCATGTCGAACGCATCTTTATGGACACGGTGTGAGGGGGAGGAAGGGGGAGACCTGAGACCTGAAACCTGAAGAGAAGGAGGTGGAGGATGAAACAGGCTTTGCGCCAGAGGACAAAAGCTTTCGCCTCCGCGACTATCGGCTTTTATTGATCGTTGCCGAAGGGCAGAACGGAAGTCCAAGTCCTCGGCCATCAGCTTCTGCGTTCGGGCACATCCGCCGCCGCCAATTACCGGGAAGCCTCCTGCGCCAGGTCCGAGGCCGAATTCGTTTTCAAATAAGTTTCAAGTTTCCTCTTTCATCCCTCAATTTATGACTGTGATTTCCATTGAGAACGTCTCCAAGGCCTACCGCCTGGGCCAGATTGGCGGAGGCACGTTGCGGGAGGATTTTTCCCGCTGGTGCGCCAAGCTGCGCGGCAAACCCGATCCGTTCCTCAAAATCGGGCAGGAACATCTCGCGCGCCGCATGGGCGAATTGTTCTGGGCGCTCGATGACGTCAGTTTTCAAGTCCAGGAAGGGGAAGTGCTGGGAATCATCGGACGCAACGGCGCGGGCAAAAGCACCCTCCTGAAACTTCTCTCCCAAGTGACAACGCCTACCTCCGGTGAAATCAAAATCAAAGGCCGGATCGCCAGCCTCCTGGAAGTTGGGACGGGATTTCATCCCGAACTTACCGGGCGCGAGAACGTTTTCCTCAACGGGGCGATTCTGGGCATGACCAAGGCCGAAATCCGCAAGAACTTCGATGAAATTGTGGCCTTTTCCGGGATTGAGGAGTTCATTGATACGCCCGTGAAGCGCTACAGCAGCGGCATGTATGTGCGGCTGGCCTTTGCCGTGGCGGCGCATTTGGAACCGGAGATATTGATTGTGGACGAGGTGTTGGCGGTGGGCGACGCGGAGTTTCAGAAGAAGTGCGTTGGAAAAATGCAGGATGTCAGCCGCGGCGGGCGCACCGTGCTCTTTGTCAGCCACAATCTCACAGTGATCTCCAGTTTATGCCAACGCGCCGTCCTGCTGGAAGCCGGCCGAAAGCGCATGGAAGGGACTCCAGAAAAGGTCGTTTCCAGTTACATACAATCGGGAGCCACCGACGCTGCGGAGGTGGCCTGGAAGGCATCGGATCCCGCGGCCAATAATGGGCGTCTTCGGCTGGCCAAGGCGAGAGTCCTGAGCGGCGATAAGGTCACGGCGGAGGTGGAAATTGATAAACCGACGATTGTGCAGTACGATTTTGAAGTTCTGGAGGATAATTTGAATGTTTATACCAGTATTCATCTTTTCGACAAACAGGGAACCTGCGTCCTGGCTTCGGGCACCAATGGCAAGGTCTTAGAGCGCGGTTTCTATCAGCATTCTTGCGTGCTGCCCGCTCATTTTCTCAATGACACGCGGTACACCGCCAAGATCATTCTTTTAACCGATGTGACACGATGGGAAGTCTCAGTTAGTGATGCCCTCTCGTTTTTGGTGCATGAAACCAAGCGCAATGGGGAATATCTTGGAGACATGATCGGCTGCGTTCGTCCGCGGTTGGAATGGAGGGAGAAATCATTGAACAACAACGCACTCAAACAATGAAAGTCGTCATCTTATGCGGTGGCAAAGGCACTCGTCTGCGCGAGGAAACGGAGTTCCGCCCGAAACCGATGCTGCCCATCGGCAACCGGCCCATTCTCTGGCACATCATGAAGATTTACGCGGCCCAGGGACACAAGGATTTCGTGCTCTGCCTCGGCTACAAAGGGGACATGATCAAGGATTATTTCCGGAACTACCTCTGGAATGTCAGCAATATCACCCTTCAGCTTGGCCGCCAATCCCGGGTCGCCTTCCACAACCGGCACGATGAAGAGGACTGGCGGGTGACGCTGGCGGACACGGGTGAAGCTTCGCTCACCGCCACCCGCATACGGAGCATTCGGGAATACTTGGACAAAAAGGAACCCTTCCTGCTGACGTACGGGGACGGGGTCGGCAACATTGATGTCAACGCTTCCATCCGCCAGCATCGCCGGAGCCGGAAGGTCTGCACCATTACCGCCGTTCATCCTCCCGGCCGGTTCGGGGAAATTGATTTGAAGGACGAAAATACCATTCGCGCATTCAACGAGAAGCCGCAGGTTGAAGAAGGTCTCATCAACGGCGGGTATATGGTGTGCAGTCCAAAGCTCTTTGAATACTTGCCCGCCCACGAGGATGCCATGCTCGAACATCGGCCGCTCCGCACGATGGCCAGCGAGGGGATGCTGGGCGCTTACCGGCACGAAGGCTTCTGGCAACCGATGGACACCTTTCAGGAATTTACCTTGTTGAACAAGCTTTGGGACGACGGCAAAGCTCCGTGGAAAGTCTGGTGATGTTTGGCAACGCCTTCCAAAAAAAGACCGTTTGGCTCTCGGGCCACACGGGCTTCAAGGGGTCATGGCTGGCCCATTGGCTGCTCGAACTGGGCGCGACGGTGCGCGGTTTCTCCCTGCCGCCGTCCACCCAACCGGCGCTGTTCGACCAACTCGAATTGGCGGGACGCTTGCAGCATGAAATCGGCGATCTGCGCGATGTCTCTGCCGTTCAAAAATCCATCGCCGCCGCCCAACCTGATTTTGTCCTGCACCTGGCTGCCCAGCCGCTGGTCCGTCTTTCCTACACCCAACCGGTGGAGACGTATGCCACGAACGTCATGGGCACCGTCCACGTGATGGAGGCCTTGCGCGGTTTGAAGAAACCTTGCGCCGCCGTCTTCATCACCACGGACAAATGCTATGAGAACCGCGAATGGGTTCACGGCTATCGGGAAGAAGACCGCCTGGGCGGGCACGACCCGTACAGTTCGAGCAAAGCCGCGGCCGAAATTGCCATTGCCTCTTTTCGCCGCTCTTTTTTCCAGAATCACCCGGTAAAGCTTGCCAGCGCCCGCGCCGGTAACGTCATCGGCGGTGGCGATTGGGCGCTGGACCGGATCGTGCCGGATTGTGTGCGCGCGCTGCAAAAAGGGGTGCCCATTCCGGTCCGCAATAAAACGGCCACGCGTCCCTGGCAACACGTGCTCGAACCCTTGAGCGGCTATCTCTGGCTCGCCGCGCGCCTTGCTCAACCGGAACAAACCTTCCGGCTTGACTCCGCCTTCAATTTTGGCCCGGGACACGATGCCAACCGGACGGTCAAGGAATTATTGGACGAGGTCTTGAGACATTGGCCGGGAGAGTGGGAAGATAAAAGCGACCCTAAGGCCGTGCATGAAGCCAATCTCCTGCAACTGACCACGGACAAAGCCCATGCCCTGCTGCGCTGGTCTCCGGTATGGAAATTTTCCGACGCCGTGGAGCATACCATAAAATGGTATCGCGCCTCCGCCAAGGGCAAACCCGCGGCGGTCCGCCAACTCACCTCCACGCAGATTGCCGCCTATGTTTCCGCCGCCCGCGCACTCGGTTCGCCTTGGGCGTAATTTACAAGAAATGAACTCCCTGACTGATTTGAAGGCTGAGATCTTGCGTCTCACCCGCGAATACTCGCGACTTGTCCATCGCGCCAACCGCCCCGGTTACGCCGCAGCGGACTCCGCGCCGAACTTCGTGCCCGGCAAAACCACGGTGCCTTATGCCGGCCGGGTCTTTGATGCGGATGAAGTCGAAGCCGCGGTCGCCGCCACGCTCGATTTCTGGCTCACCCTCGGCCCCGAAGGCGAAGCCTTTGAAGCCGAACTCGCCCATCGTCTCGGCGTCAAGCGCAGTCTGCTCGTCAACTCAGGTTCTTCCGCCAACCTGCTTGCCGTCGCCGCGCTCACCAGTCTCAAGCTGGGCGAGGATCGCATTCGCCCCGGCGACGAAATCATCACCTGCGCCGCCGGATTTCCGACCACGGTCGCCCCGATTTTGCAAAACAACGCCGTCCCGGTGTTTCTCGACAACGACCCGCTCACACTTAATGCGCGGCTCGACCAATTGGAGGACGCCCTGGTTCCCGGCAAAACCAAGGCGGTGATGATGGCCCACACGCTGGGAAATCCGTTTGATCTCGGCACGATCACGGAATTTTGCCGGCGCCACGATCTCTGGCTGATCGAGGACAATTGCGATTCGCTCGGCAGCACTTACACCCTGCCTGGCCAGTCGGCCCGGCCCACCGGCGCGTTCGGCGATCTATCCACCCAATCCTTTTATCCGCCGCATCATCTCACCCTGGGGGAAGGCGGAGCGGTGAACATTGTCAACAATATGCTGCTGAAGGTCCTCGTCGAAAGCTTTCGTGATTGGGGCCGCGATTGCTGGTGCGCCAGCGGCAAAGACAACACCTGCAACAAGCGCTTTGGCTGGCAGTTGGGCGAACTGCCGGAAGGCTACGATCACAAATACATTTACTCCCATGTCGGTTACAATTTGAAACCGCTCGACATTCAGGCCGCCATCGGCCGCGCGCAACTGCGCAAGCTGCCCGATTTCATCGAAGCGCGAAAGCGCCACTGGCAGTTTCTCCGCCGCGCCCTGGCGCCCTTGGAAGAGTTCTTCACCTTTCAACTGCCCGCCCACGCCCGCGCCTGGACTCCGGACGGATTCACCTGGGAACGCTCCAATGGCGCCCGTTGTGAACCGTCCTGGTTCGGTTTCATGCTGCTGGTCAAACCCGCCGCCCCGTTCACCCGCAAAGAGTTCGCCCAGCACCTGGACTCCCGGAAAATCGGCAATCGGATGCTTTTTGGCGGCAATCTTGTCCGCCAGCCGGCCTTTGCGCAGTTGCGCAAAGAGAACCCAACCGCCTTCCGCGTCATTGGCGATCTGGCGGGGGCGGACCGCATCATGAACGAAGCCGTGTTCATCGGCGTCTATCCCGGCCTCACCCAACCCATGCTTGGCTATCTGGTGGACACCATCAATGCATTTGTGAAATCCCGCTGATTAGCACGAACGTGGACAAACAAGTTGCCAAAGCCGAACGGCCGCATTTCGCCGCGTTGGATGGATTGCGCGGCGTCGCGATTTTGCTTGTTCTAATGCGACACTGTGTGTCGCAAGTTTCTCCGCCATTTAAGTGGCGGGGACCAATATATAATAACCTTGTAGCTTCTTTGGGTTGGGGCGTCGTACTCTTCTTCGTTCTTTCCGGATTCCTTATTACCGGCATTCTCCTTGATTCCAAAGGATCGCCAAATTATTACATCAATTTCTATGGCCGGCGGGTTCTCAGAATATTCCCTCTCTATTATGGTACCATCTTCGTCTTCTGGGTGGCTTGTTTGTTCCATGGCTTTGGTGGAGATGACAGCTTGTTTCTGCGCCGCCTCCCATGGCTGCTTACCTATGCCACGAACATTCGGATCACATGGAAGAATGACTGGTCATTCATTTTTAACGGTCATTCGCTGGGGCATTTTTGGTCGCTGTCCGTTGAGGAGCAATTTTATTTCATCTGGCCTCTCATCGTGTTGCGATGCGCCAGAGGTGCCTTGAAGCGCATTTGTTTGGTGGCGATTGTTGGTGGGTTTGTTTCCCGGATGGTATTGTTGTATGGATGTCACGATACGCTTGGCTCAATGGTTTTTCTTCCCTGCCAATCCGATGCGCTGGCCATGGGCGCACTATTGGCTGTTTTGGTTCGCGAACAGGAAGCGTTGGTTGCCGCAATCGCCTGGCCCTTGGCGCTCACCGGCGCCGCCGTTTGGATGGCCACACTTCTTGACGACAATGCAGTCATCGCCGTCGGAATCAGCGGATTCGCCGTTATGTCCTTTGGCGCGCTCGCGCTTTGCCTTTATCATCCGATCGCCAAATTGTTCTCCAATCCAATTCTGCGCGCTTTTGGGAAGTACAGTTATGGCATCTATGTGTTGCATGTCATTATTCTTCCGTTCGTCTGGCCTCTCAGAGAAAAAGTGGGATCGGTGGCATTTTTGTTGTTGTTTATCCCGCTGGCGTTTTGCGCCGGGTGGCTTTCGTGGCATTTATTCGAAGCGCATTTCCTTAAGTTAAAACGAATTTTCCCGGTGAGCTCAAATCGAACTTGGACGCCCACATTTCAGCTCGATCAAAAGAAGGAGGCGATGCCTGCCGTTTAAGACGCTTAATTCTAAAAGCCCTCTG
>Ga0187862_10000939_pt1 | contig 31998 bp, 33 predicted proteins | sample June2016WEW_10_1_FD_133003 | JGI IMG/M metagenome (GOLD analysis project Ga0187862, IMG submission 133003) | Peatland microbial communities from SPRUCE experiment site at the Marcell Experimental Forest, Minnesota, USA - June2016WEW_10_150 | ecosystem: Environmental > Terrestrial > Soil >...
AATCGATGAACTGCGCGCTTCCATTTTACGAGTACAACTCCGAAAGCTGCCGCGAATAATCGCCGCCATGCACAGCAGCAAATATCGTATTCGCAAGGCTCTGGAAGAGTTCCCTCAACTGCGACTAAGGAAGATTGTTGATCCGCAGGGCGATACCGGCTCCTTTCTGATTTCAACTTTTGACACGCCTGAAGTTGCCACCCAAGTCAATCAAGCATTGCGCGCCGAAGGCATCGTCACCGCATCCCAGGGCGTCAACAACGTTGTGATGACCAATTGGGGTCTTCATGTTTATTTCAATATCCCGAGTCTGGTGAATAAGACCAGTGTGGACAAGAAAGGATCGCCTTGGAAACTGTCGGAGAATGGAGGCTCGACTGCCAGCTATCACAAAGGCACTTGTCCGATGGCCGATAGCCTATTCGAACGCAGCATCTTGCTCGCGATTCCTTCGTGCCTTACGGACCGGGATGAAGAAGATATTGTGCACGCCTTCCGCAAAGTCTTAGGCAGGCAAGCATGACATCCCGTAAACGACTGAATGTGGCGATGATCGGCCAGGGATTTATGGGACGAGCGCACTCCAATGCCTTTCATCAGGTCGGTCATTTCTGTGAATCCTCCTACGAACTGAACTTGAAGGTGATCTGCGGACGGAATCAGCCGCAGCTGAAGGCAATGGCTGCGCGGTGGGGCTGGGAAGAAGTCGCAAGCGATTGGGAAGCCGTAGTAGAGCGGAAAGACGTGGACGTCATCGACATCTGTACTCCCAATTATCTCCATGCACCGATTGCGATTTCCGCCGCCCAAGCGGGCAAGATTGTGCTTTGTGAGAAACCGCTCGCCATGTCAGTGGAGGAAGCAGAGCGCATGGCCAACGCAGCGCAGAATGTACCAACGCTGGTGTGGTTTAACTATCGCCGCGTACCCGCGATTGCTCTCGCCAAGAAATTGGTGGACGAGGGAAGATTGGGTCAAATCTACCATTACAGGGCCACGTATCTGCAAAGCTGGGGAGCAGACCCAGTCAGCCCGGACGCATGGAGGTTCAAGCAGTCGGAAGCTGGCTCTGGAGCGATGGGCGATCTGCTGTCGCACTCCATCGACTTAGCTTTGATGTTGAATGGGTCGGTCGATGAAGTTTCAGCTCTGGTCCACACCTTTACTCCAGCCCGCGAGGTGGATGACGCGGTACTAATGCTTGCGCGTTTTGCGAATGGAAGCGTGGGCAGCTTCGAGGCCACCCGCTTCGCGATCGGCTGCCGAAATCGGAACTATTTGGAAATCCACGGGGCAAAGGGCGCCATCCGGTTCGATTTGGAGGATCTTAACCGCCTTCATGTGTTCAGCGCCGATGACGCCACGGAAGTGCAAGGTAGTCATAACGTTTTAGTGACAGGCCCTGGACATCCTTACACATTCAATTTCTGGCCGCCAGGACACATTCTCGGATATGAGCACACGTTCATTCTGACCCTCGCCGATTTTCTGCAGTCCCTTGAGAGGAATGAGACATTTCATGCGAATTTTCAGGACGCCGTAAACGTGCAACGAGTGCTGCGCGCCGTCGAAGAATCCGCTCGAACCAGATCATGGGCAAGCACAGGAGCGTGAAGACTTCCACGGCAAGTGCTGTCTCTCCGGCTCCGCGCCTTCGGCGATCTCTCACCCTTTGGGACTTAATCCTCTACGGCATTATTGTTATTCAACCGACCGCGCCCATGCCAGCTTACGGTGTTTTTAGCAACGCTGGCCAGGGACACGTGGTCACATCCATCCTGATCGCCATGGTCGCGATGGTTTTCACGGCGATGAGCTACGGCCGCATGGCGCGCGTCTATCCCAGCGCTGGTTCGGCCTATACCTACGTGGGTCGCGAGCTGCATCCCTCCCTTGGATATGTCACCGGTTGGAGTATGACTCTGGATTACATTGTCAATCCGTTGATCTGCACCGTCTGGTCCGCCAAGGCGATGGCCGATCTGCTGGGCGGAACCCGTTATCAGATTCCTTATCCCAGCCTGTTGTGGCCGATATTTTTTGCAGCGTTGTTCACGGTGCTGAACCTGCGCGGCGTGCGAACGTCAGCCCGAATCAATAAAACCCTTTGCGCGATTATGGGGGCCGTCATCCTGGCGTTTTTCTGGTACACCATTCGATACATCTTTCATCTGCCGCAGTATCCCGAGGCCTATTTTTTGCGTCCGTTCTACAACCCCGAAACCTTCACGATCAACCGGGTGTTCCATGGCACATCCGTCGCCGTACTCACCTATATCGGTTTCGATGGTATTTCGACGCTGTCGGAAGAAGTTGAAAACCCTAAGCGCAACATTTTCCTGGCTACCGTCCTGGTCTGCGTCATTACGGGTTTTCTGGCCTCCGCTGAGGTGTACGGGGCGCAGTTGTTGAGTCCGCAGTACATGTTCCCGGCAAGCGAGGTGGAGAACGCATTCAGCCACGTGGCGGCTATAGCGGGCGGCGCTCTGCTGACCAAGGCAATCAGCCTCACGCTGCTTATCGCGACCGTCGGTTCGGGGATGGGATCGCAACTGGGCGCGGCTCGCCTGCTCTATGGCATGGGACGTAGCGACGCCATCCCCAAGAGGTTCTTCGGCGCCATCCATCCCAGGACCCGCATTCCCGCCAACAACGTGGTTTTCGTGGGAGTGATTGCGTTGATTGGCGCCTTTCTTATCAGCTATGACAATGGGGCGGAGTTGCTCAACTTCGGCGCGCTGATCGCATTCATGGGCGTCAATCTGGCGTCGCTGACCCACTACTACATCCGTGGCGCAGACCGAACCTTGTGGCAACTGATTCCACCGGTACTGGGCTTCTTCATTTGCCTATTCATCTGGATTCACCTGTCCAAGCTGGCGATGGTCGTGGGTTCCATCTGGATGATCGCTGGCATCGCCTACGGAGCCTGGAAGACGCGAGGCTTCCAAAGCAGTTTGGTGAACTTCGATGTGCCTCAGGACTCTTGATGCGAATGCTGGACCACTCCCCTCGTTCCAACCTTAAGTTATCGCTTAAGAAAGAAGAGCAGAACCCTCATCGGAACCATGAAACGATGGAAGCTGAATGAAAACTGAATGAAGAAGTTGCCTTTGTGGCCTTTCCTGGCATTCCCGACCATCGTAGAATCAGTAAGTTGCACACGGTCAATGAGCGACTGGGGAACAAATCCACCCCCGCAACCAGACCTTGTCAAGACCAAATTCCCACAATCACCCACGGCAATCACCCACGATCCATCCATGTTGCCCGTATTTCCCAGTGTTTAGCAGTCCCACGGCAACCATTGAAGTTGTTGGAAACACTGGAAAGATGAGTTCTGAAAAGGCTGGCGTCGGCGGTTCAACTCCGTCCCTGGCCACCATCATTTTCAATCACTTAGCAAACCAGCCCAAAATTTCACACCTGTGATTTCACACCTGTGCTGGTTATGGCGAACAAAAAGCGAAACTGCTAAACTGCTTCGGATGGACGAGGGCCGGAAACGTGTGTTGCTGATCGCAGCGAGTATCCTCGCGGCGCGTAAATTATCTCAGTTCGATGGAGGCAAGCGTGTTCCGGCGACCATCAGCGCAATCGCGGATGCGGTGCGGTGGGCCGAGGAAATTATGAAGACGATTGACGAACGCTGGCCCGCTGGCAGATGAGGCGCTGGTTTTTGCAGGGACACTTACCCCACGAAGTTCTGCGCGTGTGACCCTAGAACCACCCCGTTCTGCCGCTCAGATGCCGAGAGAGGCACGATCGGCGTCGGGGGGACCCGTAACCACCGGATGCCACGGCTGGCGGAGAAAGGCCTAGATGCCGGGTGTGTAGGGTCGGAAAATTTTGGACCTGGGATCACGGCCACGGGTTTGCCGCGTTCCAGAGCTGGTTGAAATTGTCGAGCAAAGCAGACCTAACGTCCTGCCCCGCCTTGATCACGAAACTCTGCTTCTTCCCAAAACTATTCAGGCTGGTCCCCATAATCAACATCGTGAGGACCGAAGCAGATTCCAATCTGTATCGGATCATCTTTGGGGGGAGCCGGACCCGAACCCGGCTCCAACCGAAGTTCGGGAGGGATGAATGGATACGTCCAAGCAACAACCGGATTACATCATGTGGTTTGAGCCTGATTTCTGGGCCGACCGCCACGTCGTACGAATGCAGCCACTTCAACGTGCGCTGTATCGCACGCTCTTACAATCGGCTTTCTGGTGTTCTACCCGACCTGACCTACCTAAAAATGACGACCAGCTTTGCCAGCTTGCCGATGCTGAGAGCCCTGAGGTTTGGCTTCAAAACAAAGATGTCGTACTCGCAAAATTCTTTAGCGACACGGTCGACGGACAAACTGTGTGGGCACACAAACGACTCCGCAAGGAGTGGCAGATCTTTATTGACAGCGTTCAGCGCAATCGCGAGCGAGCTTCCAAAGGCGGTAGGGCCAAGGCTGCAAAGGCTGCTTCGAGCATGCCGGAAGCAGGTGCAAGCATGCTTGCGGGTGCCACAGATACAGAAACACCAACAGCCAACCCTAACAGCTCACCGACAGCGACAGCTACAGCTTCATCAACAACAGACACCAACACCGCGCCGGAGGCGCGTCCGTCATCAGGTTCGGGTAGCGAAGCGGTCTCTTCTACGAAGAGAGAATCAGTGTCTGGGGAATCGGTATCGGGCTTCGGTGCACAGGAGCCGAGCAGACTAGACAGGAATGCCGAGCGAGCCGCCAAGGGTGAGTTCTGCCTATATTGGGACACGATCAACGGTATCACCGAGCCGTACGACCTATGCGCAACCAATCCTGATGAGCTTGCTCCGTTACTCCGTCTGGACAGCATCTTGATCATTCTTGAAGTTGTGCGCTGGGCACATGAGAAGTCCGACTTCTGGTTCAAGAACGAGAAAGGAACCGTTGATGGTCTGCGGGGTCTCGTAAATGCTTACCCTGCGATGAAGAAAAACTACGAGTCGTATCAGAGCACCATCCAGAAGCGACTTGCCAAGAAAGCCGCCAAGAAAGGCGTACGATGACACAGAACGAACTTATCTCCGCTGTTCAACAATTGTGGGGGCGGCTTTTTCGCGAGCACCGTCTCATATGCCACTTAACCCCGACACGTGAAGTCATCCTCGACTGGATTCAAGAGTATTCCTATCCGATTGTCGTAGATGGCCTGACCGCAGGTATCGCTGGCTGGGTCCGCAAGCAGGAGAGGACCAGAGAAGGATTCGACGGCGTGCTCAGTCGGGGCGATGCCATCTGGCTGAAGAACTACGTCAACGCGACCATGCGGGCCAAGCGGGAGGAGTCCGCCGTCAACAACGATGGGTTCGAGGAGCTCACGAATGCAGGAAAGGGGGCCCAATGACAAACGAAACAGTGGTATTCGATCTGCCCAACAACATGCGGATTACTGTAGGCTCCGTGTTCCCCAAACGAGACCAGTCGGACTCGCGCCTAGCCGTCTGGTACGAAGAAAAAGATTATGACGGCGCGGCTGGCGCGACGGAGATCAGCGATACCCCACTCGGCCAGTTCTTACTGAAGCACGTCGATGAAATCTGATCGCCACGACGGAACCGCACGCAGAATCAAAATGCGGCCCCTCAGCCAAAAGGCCCAGCGTCAGAACGATCTCGCCACGATCATCGCCTACCACCGATTCTGCTGCGAAAATTCGCGTTACCATCACACCATGGCAAACCAACTTCACATCTTCCGGTGGCTTGATGACCGCCGGATAGAAATGGTGGCGGAAGGTCGGCCGCACTGGGTTCCAAACGACCGGGATTTCGAGCATGCGATGAGAGATTGCTGGGATGATCTGGTCAAAGGCTACGGCTCGGCTACGGTTGGCGGTATTCCTGATCAATAGAACACTCAGGATCACGAATCAGGCAGTATTGAGCAACGTTGGCGTCAGTGCGGGCACATCACATCCCGAAACGGGCAATCAATCTCCCGCACTGATGTCAGCATGCACCCCTGTCTGTCAACCGGGATCATGTCCTCGGCACTCATTTCGAGACCGACGGCGCTTACAATTTGGCAGCAGCGACCCGCCTCATTCAGAGGTTCAACTCTCCTCCGCTATCCTGACCAGCCGGCACTGGAGCAGTGCAATCAGTATCCTCGTTGACACTTTCCTCCAACCGCCGTTCGGCAATCTCTGCCGCATCTCTGGCGGAAATAGAAGCTCCAACAGTTCCACTTTGGAGCTGTCGTCAATAGCAATGTCACCTAGAAGCGGGTCCGTGATGACCAATTCCGGCCCTTTTTCCCCACAGCGTACCCTTGCCTTCGTCACCCGCAATCCGTCGACCCGCAGGGCAATCTTCCTGTCCGCCAGCATCCGTCAACAATCTACCGCCCTCCTTTGCCCTCTCAGGTAACGACCTTTCCCAAGGTTGCTGGAGTAGAACCAGCTTTACTTCTCGAAGAGAACATTTATGGTTCACCCTAGGGAACACAGCCGGGGCTGATCCCACTCGCTCGAACTGCTACCCGGACAGCCCACCAAGTTCCGTAGTTTCTAGTCAGGAGGAGAACCATGCCGCGAAGCAAGAAGAAAGCACAATCGAAGCGCAAGGCAGTCACTAACAAGAAACCCAAAGCCGGGAAAAATGCGAAGCCACGGGTGACGAGCAAGGGTGCGACCGCAGCTGGTGCGAACCGCGCTGAAGGCATCCGTCTTTTCCAGATCGCCGGGAGGCCCAGCAAGCAGGACTTCATCACAGTTTTTGGTCCGTTGGGACCAAAACTCACTTGGGATCAGCGAGCCGCTGCGGGTGTTCCAGCGAACAAATTTCAAGTCGCGCTGGCCGCGAAGCAATCGGGCCGAAAGGACGCCAAGCCGTCGATCCCCCCGCTCACACTGAAGGACTAACATGACGCGGCAGTTCTTCGTTCTCGACGCAACGCTGGGCCGGGAGGTGTGCGATTTCTGTTCGTCATCGCCGACCTCCCGGCTCTACGCCTGCCGGAACTTCATCGTCCCGCGCACGAAGCACGCGGTATTTCAGCACGAGTCTATCGGAGCGTGGGCCGCGTGCGACCGTTGTGCGGTCCACATTGACGCGGGGCACTGGTCGCAGCTGACCGATCGGGCTTTCCGGCGATTCTGTAAGAAACACGGCGTGTCCCGGTACGAGGAGTTTGAAGTCAGGGAGCAACTGGCAGAAATTCATCAGCAATTCAAGGAGCACATGATCAAGGAGGTGTGAGAATTACGCCAGCTTGAAGATCATGTAGATGTACCAGATCAAGCCAGCGACGAGAGCAAGTTTGACGATCCCCCAACAAATCTTGTGCATGGTCCTCCCAAACAGGCTCGCGATAAGAAGCAAGAAAAAAAGCAACAGTCCGCGAGTGGCCCAGCTGCCGTTCCAGAGGAGGGGAATCGCGCTGACGAAATAGACGCGGGCTTCTGCCGGGTGGTAGAAGCACCAACAAACAATCAAAAAGGGGAACATGAAGAACCAGAACATCAGTTGGATAGTGCCCCAAATGAAGTTCAGGACCCAGGCGAGTGGCGCCAGCGCGGACTCCAGTTCCTGCCGAGGGTCCGTCATTAGTTCAACTCCACAAGGCGGGTTCCCAGCAGGAGCACAATCGCAGTGAGGCGATCTGGGCAATGAACCTTCGTCCCGCCCGGCAGGGCACGAGCCGCCGCGATGAGTTGCTCAGTGGGAATCTCTTTGTAGGCGGCGAGGTTCAGCAGGGCGACCCGAAGTTGGGTCTTGATCGGCGGTAACACAGCAAGGTCTCTCATGCTTCGAAACTACGCAGATGCGAAGCAGAGAGGCTAAGCGAGGAGGAGTAGCAAGATATGCAAATCGGTGAGCCAATCCGAACCATCGTCGTGGAACCGCTTGAGCTTCCGGTGCAAGAGCCGAACGCCGAACCGGAACCTGCTCATGAAGCAGAGCCAGAGCCCTCAGAGGCACCAGTCACCCAGTGATCATTCCGGACTACACATCGTGCCTCACTGGACACCGCGTCTGGAACTGGGACGCTGCAGGCCTCAAGTCGCTCAACGGCGACCTGTGGCTTCCCGGTCAGCCGCTCTCTGCGGTCTGTAAGGCTGATGCAACACGTTCCATCTCGGGTCTTTCGAGAGCTACACACAATCCTAACGAGTTGCCGTACTTCAACTGCACTTGTGGCGTCTACGCCGCAAGAACCGTTGACCACCTGCACCAATGCGGATACGGGAAGTTCGGGGTCCACGGTGAGGTGTATCTGTGGGGCAGGGTGGTGGAGCACGAACGCGGATGGCGTGCCGAGTTTGCCTATCCCAAAGCCCTGTTTCTTGTGCCCGCCACAATCCCATTCTCGCTTTCAGAGATAGACGCTCGGCTCAAAACTCTAACTGCCTTTGGCACCGAGATTTTCATACTGCACGATCACGAGCACGTCGCGTTGTGGAAAAACGGGTCGGGATACGACGCGGCGGGGTTGGACTACCTGATCAACAGGCGCAAAGAGTATTACCTCCGACGCGGATCGGAGCGCACCCTACGGAAAGGTGACCGCGTGGCACTGCTCGGGCTGGGAATCGCTGTGGTCGAGCTAGCTAACAGCACAGAGGTTGGCCTCGTGCTGGGAAACAGGCAGATATTGCGGGTCGCCCGCAAGGACATCGCGCTGAACGAGCAGAACATGCGCTGGGAGTGCGGTCCCAGCAACGTTAGACGTGGCAACCTACGGCGGTACAAAGGAGAGAAACTATGCGAGTAGGAATCTATGCGAGAGTGAGCACGCTCATTGGACAGAGTCCAGAAATGCAGTTGGCCGAATTGCGCGAGTACGCTTCCCGGCGTGGCTGGGAGATCGTCGGTGAATACGTGGATTGTATTTCCGGCTCGAAGGAATCACGCCCGGAACTAAATCGCCTTATGGCTGATGCTCACAGGCGGCACTTCGACGCAGTCCTCGTTTGGAAGATCGATCGATTCGGCAGAAGCCTGAAGCACCTGGTCAACTCCCTTGCCGATCTCGATTCGTACGGCGTGGCCTTCGTCAGCCTGCGTGACAATCTGGACCTCTCCACTCCCTCGGGGCGGCTCATGTTCCAGATCATCGGAGCGATGGCGGAATTTGAACGGTCACTGATTCAAGAGCGGGTCAGGGCCGGGTTGCGTAACGCGAAGCTCAAGGGAAAGACGCTGGGGCGTCCATCGTTGATATTGGACTCTGGCAGGATTGCCCGCCTTCGCGCTTCGGGGGCATCCATACGCGGACGTTCTGCCCTTTTAGGATGCGCTGGGGAAATTCGATTCCAAAACAGTTCTATTTCAGAACTTCTCCATTTCCCAGATGTTGCTATTTAGGGTCCAGCCCAACATAGCGAGGTGGCGGCCATCAGGTGACGGAATGCCGAAAGTGCCTATGCCGCCATCTTTTTTCCACAGCAGGTGAGAGTTTCCTGCGAGATCAACATGTAGAAGGACAGACGACCGAGGAATACGGCTGGAGACGAGAAGGCCTTTCCCGCTCTGCATCCAAACAACTGAATCCGCATTGTCCGCTCCATTCACTCTGATTTCTTTCGAGCCTCCACTATTCAGAGACAGCAATGAGATTTTCGCTTGGGAACTTTTGAGAATAACGATCGTGGCTCCATCGGGGGAGACGTCCCACGCATACTGTCCGTTGGGATCGATAGCAAACTGTGCGACTTCTCCCTTCCGGCCTTTCCGCGCGTCAAATGCGCTAAAGATGAGTCGACTGTGGTCATCGCTAAGTTCAGCCAATACACACAGCGTCGCTGGAGCTTTCGCACAAGCGAACGACCCACCGAATTCGTAAGACGTGACGAGTTGCGGGGACCACTTCGCTGTTAACACCAGTTCTAACTGTCCCCCCTCTACCGGAACTCGCATCAGCTCGGCTGGTGATGTTTTCTGATCTGGATGAACCAGGTAGAGAATCCACTTGCCGTCCGGGCTGAGGTGTGCGGCAATGATCGCCTCGGCAACGGGCGCGATCAGGAAGCCAGTGTCCCGATCCAGTGGCTGCCTGAAGAATCCTCCTCCAGAGGAGAAGACAAAAACGGACTTGCTATCGCTTGTCCAGGCGAAAGGAAAGTTCCAGTGCTCACTTAAGGTAAGTGGTCTTGAGTTCGTGGCATGCGTTCCGGTCTCGTCCAGGTCTGCAACATAGACAGTGTGCTGGCTAGCCCACTGGACAAACGCGACGTGCTTTCCGTCCCCGGTAACGGTCATCGAATCGATGCAGGAACCGGCCCAGTTCGTAACCCGCTTCGGCTTGTCGATCAACTCACCCGTGCGCGGGTCGATCCGCACCTGCCAGTAGTTGCACGTGAAAACATTTGGGCTGGGATCGTTGATCGCGTAGAGGATTCGCCCGTCGGGCAGCCACAGAAAATCGTGAAAGTCGAGTCCCGCGAAGGACATGACCGTTTTCGTTGCTCCGCCCTTGAGGTCGAGGATCTCCATCGCGTCGTGCCCGGTTCTGAAATATGCCAGGCGTTGCCCATCTGGTGACCACCGCACCTTAACAAAACCAGAAGATTCATCTGCTTCCTCAACCTTCCGAGCATTGTTCCCATCCACCGTCATGAGCCATAGCTCGCGCGGGCCTTGTGTGACCCACCGTGTGGTAAAGGCAACCAGCGAACCATCGGGTGAGACTGATTCGACCAAGGCATTATCGCGGACGAAACGTGCGGCGCCTCCGAGCACGGAGACTAACCACACGCTGGAATGCACTATGTTGGAGTAGCGCTCCGGCGGTGGAACCACGTTCGCGAAGAACCGTGTGCCATCGGGGAGCCAGTCAGCCACTTCCCAGTTGACCAGTTGTCCTTGCAGCTCCGTTGGTTGTGGAACTGTATTCGTCTCGCCCGTTGCGAGTACCTTGATGTGGACTCCTCGCATATCCGTATATGCCAAGTACTTGCCGTCGGGAGATATCGCTCCAGTCCTGACCGGGTTCTCACTCAGGTTGGTCGTGAGTTGCTGCAGTCTGATCTCAGGTAATGAAAGAGGCAGCCGCGTTTCTCTAAGAACAAAAGCACTTACCGCCAGCACAATCACAGCGGCCACAATGACCAGTGCCCAGCGGATAGCGCGAGAGTACGGGCGCGCCATCTTTCGCAGGCTCTCCAGATCCGCAAGGAATTCCGAAGCATTTCCATATCGCTCCTCACGATTCTTCTCCAAGGCCTTGTGGATGATCGTTTCCAATTTCGCCGGGATGTTGGGGCTCAATTCATGCAAATCGACGGGTTTTGTGTGGAGAATGGCATCATGCACCTCCGCTACCGTGGGCCCGTCAAATGCCTGGCGCCCGGTCGCCATTTCGTACAACACGAGGCCGAAGGAAAACAGATCTGATCGCGCGTCCAGCTTTTCGCCGCGCACTTGCTCCGGCGACATGTAAGCTGCCGTGCCGACTGTCGTCCCAGTACGGGTAAGGTTCAGGGGGATTGTGCCTTCCCGCGCCAGGGATTGTTCGGCAGGAGTCGCGTGCGGTTGATCGAGACTCTCGGACTCCTGCAACTTGGCCAGGCCGAAGTCCAGAATCTTTACCTGCCCTTGGGTCGTTACAAAAATGTTGGCTGGCTTGATGTCTCGATGGATGATGCTCCTCGCATGCGCGGCTCGTAACCCTTCCGCGACTTGAATACCGATATCAAGAAGTATCGGGATCTGAAGTTGCGTTTTCTGCGCCGCATTTTCTGGTGAGGAACGTTGTTCAGCAATCAGTTCACGGAGGGTGCGGCCCTCCAGCAGTTCCATGGCGATGAAGGGATGGCCTTCATGCTCTTCCACTGCGTAGATCGTACAAATGTTCGGATGGTTCAGCGCCGAGGCTGCGCGAGCTTCCCGGTCCAAGCGCCCGAGCGCAGAGGGGATTTCTGCCAATTCTTCAGGAAGAAACTTGAGCGCCACCGGGCGGCCCAGCTTGAGGTCTTCCGCTCGGTACACCACTCCCATGCCGCCGCCACCCAAGGGCGCAATCACTCGATAGTGGGAGACCCTCTTGCCGATCAGATTTCCGCCCGTCACACTTGCGGCTGGGGGAACGGATCTCGCTGGGGCATTTCCTCCGAGTGGAGGTTCCACGCACTGCACGGGAACCTTCCAGCGATAACCGCGGCGGGCAAGAGTTTCGATATAGCGAGGCTCATCCGCGGAGTCCCCCAACGCCTGGCGCAGGCGTTTCATCGCCGCATTGATGCTGTGGTCAAACTCCACTACGGTATCGTTGGGCCATAATTCCTTACGGATTTCCTCACGCAGCACTACGTCGCCAGGTCGCTCGAGCAGCAGGGCCAAGATTCGGATGGATTGCTCGGGCAGTCCGGTGCCCAGTCCATCCCTGCGCAGTTCGCGCGCCCGCAGATCCAATTCAAAGGCATCGAAACGAATCACTTTGCGAGATTGGTCAGGAAGTTCCACGGCGCGCTTTGTGCGTGAGTTTACTGCTCGCCTTCAACGTTATCAATTGGCGCGGCTGCCACGTGTGCGTTCAAGCATCAGTCTATCTCTTTTCTGTTCAGCAGGTTAGCCGTCTCACCTTCATGCCATGAAAATGCCAGACCCAGTGCATTGAAGGACCTGCGAGCCTGCGCCAAGGTAGCGCGATCGAGGCGGCACACACAGATTCAAAATCTCAAGTCGCCTCCAGGAGTTGATTATGAATGAGCAAACTCTAAGGAGTCCGGTCCTACCGCTGACGTGGCTTATCAGCCTGACATTGTTCATCGCACTGGCGATTCCAGTTCCAGCGGCCGCGCAGCATCATCACTACAAGCTCATCGATACCGGCACGCTCGGAGGCGCCAACAGCTCTTTGGGCTTCGAGGGTGAGCGAGACATCAATAACCGGGGTACTGTGGTGTCTTTAGCAGAAACGATAATCCCCGATCCAACTTGCTTCTTCCCCGACTGCTTCATCGGCCACACGGTCGAGTGGCGAAATGGTGTCCTGACGGACCTAGGTGCGCTCCCTCCGATCAACAACAGCGGCCCACTGTGGATGAGCGATTCAGGGCTGATCAGCGGATTTTCGGAAAACGGCGTAACCGATCCCCTGACTGGAGCGCCAGAGTTTCAGGCAGTCCTGTTCAAGGATGGCAATGTCATCAACCTTGGAGGTTTCGGCGGGAACGAAAGCGTGGCATTTAGCGTTAACAATCACGGACAGGCCGCCGGATGCGCCGCAAATGCTGAGCCTGACGCGTATGGCTTCTGCCACGGTACTCCTCAACAGAGTCGGGCTTTCTTGTGGCAGGGCGGAACCATGAAGGACCTGGGTACGCTTGGTGGTCCAGATGCCCTGGCCGAACTCGTCAACGATCGCGGACAGGTCGCCGGATGGTCTTTGACCGATTCGATCGTCAATCCGGCTACTGGAATCCCCACTCAACACCCGTTTCTGTGGGAGAACGGAAGGATGCGTGACCTGGGCACGATCGGTGGCTCCGCCGTTCAAGTCATCAACAGCATGAACAACAGTGGGCAGTTTGTTGGTGCTATGAATGTAGCCAGTGACCAATCGTTTCATCCTTTTCTTTGGGACGGCCGTTCGCTCCGAGACTTGGGAACACTCGGCGGCGATTGGGCAAGCGCGAACTGGGTCAATGAACCGGGGGATGTTGTCGGCTGGGCGTGGAATTCGGGGAATCAGGTATCACACGCGTTCCTCTGGCAAAAGGGCGCCGTGATTGATCTTGGCACGGTGGATGGGGACCCAAACAGTGAAGCCTTTGTCGTCAATTCGAGGCGACAGGTCGTTGGCGCCACGCAAGACGACAATTTCAACTATGTGCACGCGTTCTTGTGGGAGTGCGGTTCGATGACAGATTTGAACGCGCTGATCGTACCGCTTGATGGGAACGTGCAGCTCAACGCCGCTGTCGGCCTCAATGAACGTGGCGAAATCGTTGCGCAAGGGACACTGCCTAATGGTGACCAGCATGCATACCTGCTCGTCCCTTGCGATGAGAATCACCAAGACGTCGATGGCTGCGATTACAGCTTGTTTGAAGCCAGCGGGGCAACGAATGCCGCTCCTCCAATTCCCGTTGTCCAAGGAGCGAGGGCTCAGCACGTTGTCACCAGCGACTTGATGCGCTCACTTCTCCGGCATTCGAAACTCTCGTATCACGCCCGTGAAAGGCGGCCCCAAAACTAGCCAGATCCCATGCGGGAGAACCGACCAAAGCTGTGCGCAATCTAGGCAATTCGAGGTATGATGCCACATCTAGTCGTGTCGAGCCCTGCCTGAATCAGATCCAGTTGGGGTGGTTCGATGGGAGTGCGGTCGCAATATCTATTCTCGTTGGTCTTGCTTGCAGTGGTGTTCCCATCCGTGGAACTCGCGGGACAAACTGCTATCTCTGGCGGCTTGACCGGCATCGTCACCGATCCGAGCACCGCTGTTCTGCAAAACGCGAACCTCGAGATCAAAGACCACTCCAAAGGAACCGTCCGCTCGACCAAGACGGATCGAGAAGGAGTGTATCGATTCTTTTTTCTAGCTCCTGACAGATACTCGATAACAGTTACGATGCCTGGCTTTGCAGCCGCCAGTCGGACGGTGACCATTCAGGTAGGTCAGACTGCTTCGGCAGACTTCAGGCTGAAAGTGGGTTCGGCGAATACGACGGTTGATGTTAAAGCGGATGCCGCGGTCCTACAGACGGATAAAGCCGACCTCGCGACTGTTTTCAGCGCAGTTCAACTCGAAGACGTACCGAACCCCGGCAATGATCTAACGGCTGTTGCGCAGACCGCGCCAGGGGCGGTAATGAACACTCAAAAAACAGGGATGGGGGGTGCTGGGAACTTTGCCACTTACGGCCTTCCGGCGACCTCGAACCTGTTTACTCTGGACGGCATGGATGAGAACGATCCGGTTTACAACGTAAACATTACGGGAGCAACGGGTTTAACGTTGGGCCTGAACGAAGTTCAGGAAGCGACGGTGGTCAATAATGGTTATTCTGGCCAGTATGGTCGATTTGCTGGCGCCAATGTGAACTACGTTACGAAGTCAGGCGCAAACGAGTTTCACGGGAACGCACTCTACTGGTGGAACGGACGAATCCTCAACGCCAACGACTGGTTCAACAAGTTTGTCCAGCCGGGTACTCCGATTACTCCTCGTCCATTCGAGAATGCCAACCAGTACGCGGCATCTGCAGGGGGACCAATTCAGAAAAATCGGTCTTTCTTCTTCATCGACTACGAAGGTCTTCGGTTAGTTTTGCCGATCAACTACGGGACGCTCACCTTAATTCCGAGCTCGCAATTCGAAACGGCCACAATCGCTAATCTAACCGTGACCGGTCATAACGCATCGATCCCTCTCTACAATCAGATGTTCAATCTTTGGAACAACGCTCCCGGAGCGGAGCGCGCTGTTGCGGGTAATCCGCAGACCGGCGATCCGACCGGTTGCAATGGATGGATTGGCCCGTCTGGCCTGGGTACAACACAGCCCTGCGCTTTAAGCTTTCGATCGATCCAAACGAATTTCACTCATGAGTATCTGCTGGGCGGCCGAGTCGACTTCAATGTTGGAGAGAAAGACAAAATCTTCTTACGTGTTCGTGAAAACCAGGGTCTGCTGGCTGCCTACACTGACAAGATCAATCCGCTTTTCAATGTGCAGACTAACGAGCCAATCTACCAGGGACAAATCAGCGAAACGCATATTGTCAGTTCCAGGACGGTAAATCAGTTTATCGTCTCGGCCAAGTACCTTAGCGCAATTTTCCAACAGCCGAATCCCACTGCGGCGCTAGCCGCCTTTCCGACGACAGTGACCTTGGGGGACTACACGTTTACACCCTTGGGCGGACAAGACGCCTTCCAACCTGGCGGAGAGAACTTCACAAGCTACCAGCTTATCGATGATTTGAGTGTCAACTCGGGTCAGCACAGCCTTAGGTTCGGGATCAACTTCAATCGCACCGATATCAGTGATCATAATTACGGGTACCTGCTCACGGGCTTTGCATTGCCGTTTACGGTGGCTGACTTTTTTGCGGGTGGTGACGGGCCGAATGGGGACTCGTTGGCACAGAACTTTGTCACAACCAAGGTAAAGGCTTTTGCCCTTTATGGTCTCGGTTTCTATGCTCAGGACGATTGGAGACTGAGGCGGAACCTACACGTGACTCTGTCCTTGCGCGCGGATCATAACTCCAATCCAGTCTGCCAACAAAATTGCTTTGCGCGTCTGGCCCAGCCTTTCGACGAGTTGGATCATGGTATGAATATTCCCTACAACCAGGTCATCGCGACTAATTTGCATCGCGCCTGGCGTCAATTTTCGGGATTGGCGTGGCAGCCCCGAGTTGGGTTCGCTTGGACACCCTTCAGACTCAAGAACACAGTCCTGAGCGGAGGAGCGGGCCTGTTCATGGACACCCTGCCGGGCGTGATCGCCAGTTACCTGGCCTCGAACCCGCCAGTCCTCAATTCGTTCACAGTCTTCAACGACAACCTTGCTCCGGCAGAATCGTCGAACCTGTTCAACGATGCTAAGAACTCGAATGCTGCATTCGTTGCTGGCTTTGCCCACAACGGCACCCTGGCCAGCATCCGGGCTGTGGATCCTTCGTTCACTCCTCCGAATATAGTCAACACGGTTGCCACAAAGGCGCCGCTCTTTGAGGAGTGGAACTTTCGGGTGCAGCAAGGACTTGGCACTAACGCCTCGCTCACCCTGAACTATGTGGGCAACCATGGGATCTTCATACCCATTTCGTTGAGTGGCATAAATGCCTACTGCCCGCCTTCTGCTTGTCCGGGCGGCTTCATCGGGTTGCAGGCTGCTGCACCTGATGCGCGCTTTTCCGCAGTCAACGAGGTTCATAGCGCCGGGGTCTCAAACTATAACGGACTCGTTGTCTCTTTCCAGCACCGTTTTACAAAGGGTTTTCAGCTCCAGGCTAATTACACGTGGAGCCATGCGCTCGACGAGGTTTCCAACGGCGGATTCTTTTTTTTCAATGGCGGTAGCGCGGGGAGTGTTCTTAATCCGCAGGACAGCAACAACGTTCGAAAGTACAACTATGGAAATGCCGACTACGACACAAGACATTACTTCAGCGCAAATTACGTGTGGGAACTACCTTATAAGAGTGGGCCTGCTTTGCTCTTAAAGGGTTGGCGTTTCGCGGGGACAATTTTCGCAAGAAGCGGCTTCCCATACACAGTGTTTGATTCGGTAGCGACGAATCTGCTCGACTTATACAACTATGGCGCCAATGGGTTTGGTTTTGGCAGCCCGGTGTACGCCAACTTCCTCGGAACTTCTTATCCTGGTTGCAGCACTCCACTACGCCGGTGTTTGAACGAGTCTGACTTCTCATCCCCCGTTGCGCAGGCACCTTACTCTTTTGGCGCACAACGCCGGAACCAGTTTTACGGTCCCCATTTCTTCGATACCGATCTCTCGGTGATCAAGGAAACAAAGATCCCAGGCTGGGAAGGAGCACGGATGGGAGTGGGAGCCTCGTTTTTTAATTTGTTCAACCACCCCAATTTTGATCAGCCCAACGTAGACATTGGCACGCCGAGCGATTTCGGACAGATCACTCAAACCGTAAGCACGCCAACCAGCATTTTGGGTGCGGGTCTGAGCGGAAGCACGGCGCCGCGCCTGATTCAGCTTACCGCCCGCATAACTTTCTAAGGTCTAAGGCCACGTCTCCGGGTCATTTGGCAAGCCTGGGAGTAAACAGCGGACTCTTCAAAAATTCTCGATCATCCAAATATTGCCGTTCTTGTTGATTTGCGAAATGGCTACATGGCGGCCGTCGGGCGACGGAGTCGCTATTTCAAGGGATCCGGAAGAAACACTCCACAACGCCCTGCTCTGGCCACCTATATCAACTTGGATCAGGGTGGAGACATTATGTGCGAGACCCGAAATAAGGAGCCCCTTTCCGTCAGCTGTCCACGAGAGCCCAGAAATGGTGCTCCACCCGCCCGAAAGTAGCTTTTGCGCAGCGGGTCCCTTCAAAGAGAGAATCTCGATCGGGCCATCCGCCCTCCTGGCTAATGCCACACTCGTACCGCCAGGGGAGAGATCCCAGGAATAATCGGCGTAAAACGGGCCTTCCAGCGTCATAATTTGGGCACCGCGCCCCCCGGCAGGATCAAACGATGTAAAGGACAAGCGCTCGTTGTCCGCAGAACGCTCGGAGATCACACAGAGACTAGCGGGGGCATTAGCACAACTGAATCTCGCGCCCGGCTCCGCCGTGAGAACAAACTGCGGTGTCCCGCCCGTGATCGGGATTCGCATGAGATCGTAAGAAACGGGCCGGCCGCTAGAGCGCCGATTCAAGAAGTAGAGGAGCCAGGCCCCGTCTGGGCTAACCCGGGGGAACGCCGGCCAATACTCAAGCCCTGTAATGATCGGTTTGGGCGTGTCACTGTCCAGGGGCTGCCTGTAAATGCCGTTGGTGTGGTTTCGGTCGGAGTCAAAAATAATTGCCTTGCTGTCGGCCGTCCATGCGACTCCGATATTCCAGTCTTCCGACAACGTGAGGTGCCTTAGGTTTGTCATGCGCACACCTTCGAGATCGCCGACGTAAATGGTCCCTTGACCGGAATGCCGGAAGAACGCAAGGCGCTTGCCGTCAGCGCTCGCGCTGAAGTTGTCCATTTCGGTTCGGGTCCAGTTAGTCAATCGTGTTGGCTCTCCCAAGATCTTGCCAGTTTGTTGGTCGACCAGCGTCACCCAGAAGTTGAAGTCCTGGGTGGCAGGCTCCCGCAAAGATTGAAGCAGGCGTCCGCCGGGCAACCAATAAAAGTCCCCCTCCGGCACGGAGGAAAGTATGGTCATCGGCGTACCGCCCTGCAGATCGCGGCTTTGAAACGACGCGGAGAGGTTATCGCCATTCTCTCGGGTGAGAACATAAGTCAGCCGGCGGCCATTCGGTGACCAGCGAATGGCTTCATACCGGCTATGCTCGTCGCGCTCAAAGAGCGGATGCTGCTGTTCGCCATCGGGCCCCATGAGCCAGATTTGATTGCCGAACTGATCCGACCTCCACCCATTTTTCGTGAAGGCTACCCAGGCACCGTCGGGAGATACATTCCCGACGCAGCCGTCATCGCGGATTTTGCGCGCCGGTTCTGCAGCCAATCGAGACAAGACCCAGATGCCAGTGCATTGCGGCGAACTGAAACTATCGGGTTCCGGTAGGACCACGGTATTCGCTGTGACTGCGAGCCGCACACTGTCGGGGAACCAGGCAAGGCTCACGCTTCCGGGAGGCAATTCGGTTCCGGCAGGAATGCCGGGTGGAGCGATGGAGCGCACGGCTCCCGATTTGATTTCTTTGATTTGAATCGCTTTGCGATCCGCGTAAGCCAGGTATTCGCCATCGGGAGAAATCGCAGAGTCTTCCACAAGATTTTCGCTGGAGTTGGCCGTAAGCTGCTCCTGCTTCAAGTCAGGTAATGAAGCTTCGGAATGCTTCGGTAGGCGAAACCATAGTAGCGATCCCACCGCCGCGAGGAGAGCAGCAGCGCCTAAGAGTCGCCACCGCGTGCCGGATCGCTTCCGCTTGGTTTCGCTGCTCAGACTCTCCAGCGCAGCACGCATCTCGGAGGCGGACTGGTATCGCAATTGACGGTCTTTCTCCAATGCGCGATTGACGACCTTTTCCAGCTTTGCCGATGCCCCCAGATTCAGATCACGGAGAGGCATAGGGCTTTGGTTCAGAATGGCTGTGTGCAGTTCAGGTATGGTTTCCCCCGGGAATGCCCGTTGTCCGGCCACCATTTCGTAGAGAACGAGGCCAAAGGAAAACAAGTCCGTTCGCGCGTCCAGTTTTTCGCCGCGCACTTGTTCCGGCGACATGTACGCAGCTGTCCCAACAGTGGTTCCCGTCCGAGTGAGAGTAAGGACCGGATTCAACGGTTGCCGAGATTCTGCGAGTAGCTCTGGCTGCGAATCCCGCGCCTCGGATTCCTGAAGCTTGGCCAGTCCGAAGTCCAGAATCTTCACCTGTCCCTGCGAGGTTACAAAGACGTTGGCGGGTTTGATATCGCGATGGATAATCCCCTTCTTATGCGCGGCGTCCAGCCCTTCCGCGACTTGAATACCGATGTCGAGAAGCGTCCCGAGTTGAATGTGCCCTTGACTGGACCTGTTTTCTGCTGAGGCCTGTTGTTCCGCGATCAGTTCCCTTAGAGTCCGGCCTTCCAGCAGTTCCATCGCAATGAATCGCGTCCCCTCATGCTCTTCCACGGCATAAATCGTGCAAATGTTTGGATGGTTCAGCGCGGAAGCAGCTCGTGCTTCATGTTCAAAGCGCTTGAGAGCGACGGCATCGCTGGCCAATTCTTCGGGCAAGAACTTGAGCGCCACTGGACGCCCCAACTTGAGATCTTCTGCCTTGTACACCACCCCCATGCCCCCGCCGCCGAGGACCTGGAGCACCCTATAGTGAGAGATTTTCTTGCCGATGAGGCTTGCGTCGGGAACTGTAGAGGGTTGGGAACCAGCTCCCGGGTGCGCGAGATCCCGGACCTCCGCTACGAATCGGTAGCCATGTTTGGGTATGGTTTCGATGTACTCAGCACCATTGGTTGCCTCGCTCAAGATCTTTCTCAACAGCGAGACGTGCTTGGCGACATTCCCGTCCTCAACGAACGTGTCAGGCCAGAGCCTTCTCATCAACTCATCTTTATCAACCAAGTGACCAGCGTTCTCGACCAGAAAAACCAGAGCTTCGAAGGCCTTCGGCGGAAGGGGTACAGGGGTTCCATCGAGAATCAGGAGGCACTCCTTCGGATCAAGGCGGAAGGGGCCAAACCCGTACAAGTGCTGTGTTTTCTCTTCCATAGTCCCCGGAAGAAATTCTTCAGGATTTCTTCGCCCTTTCGGAAAGATTCCTGAGCCGCAACCGAGCTACGGTTCGCGATGCTTCGTGTCCCGCGGGGTTGGAAGCGCTCCGGAGCACATTTTAGGGCCGGCTCTTGGGCAGTGCAATACCCGAGAACCGTCATTCAGCGGGGACGAAGATTACCGTGCGTTTGTTCATTTGCCAGCTCGGGAGTTGTTGTGAGCCAATTTGGCTCCCCCTAGCCGGAATCTTGCAGTTCTTGCTCGAGCAGTAATACAGCAAAGGAGACGCAACATGAAATCCAAAATCGTGATGCTCGCATCTGTAGTCGCGCTGCTGACGCTGCCGTCCCAGTTCGCCGCGCAGGACAATCGAAACCGCATCAGCCAAAAGCACCACCACTACAAACTCGTTGACTTAGGCACGCTGGGGGGCGCTCAGAGCACCGTTACGGTGGGTAGACCGCTCAACAACCAGGGAACCGTGGTAGGTTGTGCTGACACCTCCACTTCCGATCCCAACTATCCCAACTTCAACCCATTTCTCTCACCTTTCGGCGCAGATCCGTTTATCTTTCACACCTTCGAGTTTGAGAAAGGTATCGTGACTGGCGTGGGTGCACTTCCCGGCGTCAACAGCAGCTGTGAAAGCTTCCTGACGGACGGAGGATTGATCGTCGGAGGGTCAGAAAACGGACTCATCGATCCGCTTACGGGATGGCCAGCGATGGAAGCCGTCGCATGGCACGACGGGCAGGTCACTAACCTTGGGACCTTCGGAGGAAATGAAAGCTTCGCAATCTGGGCCAACAACCATAGCCAAATCGTCGGAGCGGCCGCTAACACAATTGCTGATCCTTTTTCGGTCTTCTTTGGTTGGGGAACCCAAACACGGGCATTTCTATGGGAGAACGGCTCGAAGGAGGATCTCGGCACATTAGGTGGCCCGGACGCTCTCGCGATCACAATTAGCGACCGCGGACATGTATTTGGTGCTTCCTACACCAGCTACACGCCCAACCCTATAACTGGAATCCCTCCCTACGACGGTTTTCTGTGGAAGAGGGGAAAGGGGATGATGGACATTCCCAATGGCTTCGGGGGGACTCAGGTCAACCCATATTTCGCGAACAACCGGGACCAGATGGTGGGCAACGCTAGCTTCGCTGACGAAGCAACGTTTCATCCTTTCCTTTGGAGCGACGGGAACTTTATCGACCTGGGAACATTCGGAGGCACGCAAGGAGAAGGTGCCTGGATCAATGAGGCTGGTGCGATAACGGGCCAGGCGGGCACTCCAGGCAACTCGGCCGTACACGGGTTCCTCTGGAGGAAGGGTGTGCTAACTGATCTCGGCACCGTGGATGGCGACGCCTGCAGCGGTGGTCTAAGCATCAACTCCGCAAACCAGATCGTGGGTGTCTCTTTCGCCTGTGACCAATCCGTCGCTCACGGTTTTCTGTGGGAAGAGGGTCAGATCGTCGACTTGAACACTCTTGTCCCCACCGGATCTGACATTCAGCTGCAATTGCCGTACGACATCAATGATGAGGGAGAAATCGCAGGCTTCGGGGCATCAGCCAATGGCGACAGCCACGCTTTCTTGCTAATTCCGTGTGACAACGACCACCCGGGCATTGAGGGCTGCGACTACAGCATGGTGGAGGCGAATAAACTTGCGTCCCCTCCGAGCCCTGTAACCAGCGGCGGAGCCAGCAGCACGCTGCCTCAGTACCTCATGCGCCGGATGAACCGGTATCGCTTCCCCGGTCTTGCAGCCAGACCAAGAAATTAGTTCCAGAGAACAAGACAGGAGACGCAAACATGAAATCCAAAATCTTGATTTTCGCTTTTGCGATCGCGCTGCTGGTTGGGGCGGCAGTTCCGGGCCGGCTCACTGCGCAGACCAACCAACCCCAGACGCCAAAGCACCATCACTACAAACTCATAGACCTGGACACCCTGGGCGGTCCAGCAGCGTATAAGTCGGTGAATGCGCCCGGCTATCAAATCTTGGCTAATAGCGGCGAGGTAGCCTACGCTGCCGATACCCCCCTGCCCGACCCCTTTGCCCCGAATTGCTACTACCCCCCGGACTGCCACGTTACTCACGCCGTGCGATGGAGCAACGGAGTCCTCACGGATCTCGGAGCGCTTCCCGGCGATGGCAACGGTAGCGCGTCTGGCGCCATGAACGCGCAGGGATGGATCGTTGGGCAATCGGAAGATGGCGAAATCGATCCGATCAGCGGCCTCCCAGAAATCCATGCCACGCTTTGGCATGACGGCCGGATTGCCGATCTAGGTACTTTCGGCGGACACTGGAGCATCGGACTTACACTGAACGATGCCGGCGATGTCGTCGGATTCGCAACGAATTCAACTCCTGATCCCTACGCCCTTTTTCCACCGGCAGGAACGCAGACTCGCGCGTTCCGGTGGCGAGAAGGTGAACTGATCGACCTCAGCACTCTGGGGGGCGACGATGCCCAGGCGCTATCGGTGAACCGGAGCGGCCAAATCGTCGGAAGCTCCTACACGGATACGATTCCAAACGATACGACCGGAATACCCACTGTTCACCCTTTCTTGTGGGAGCGCGGGCGAATGGTCGATCTCGGCACTCTAGGTGGGACGTATGCGGGGGGCGGCAGCTGCAATTTCGGTGCGTCATGTACCAGCCCGGTCCCGCAGTACGAAGGATCTTTGCTCATCAACAACCGCAGTCAGGTCATCGGCACATCAAATCTTGCCGGAGATCAGATTTTTCATCCCTTTCTTTGGGGGGAAGGAAAGATGACAGACTTGGGAACCTTAGGCGGAGACAACGGCGTCGCTGTTTGGCTCACGGACAATGCAGAGGTCGTTGGACAAGCTGATGTCGCAGGTTCACAGGCGTACCACGGTTTCCGCTGGAAGGATGGCGTTATGACGGACCTCGGGACCATCGGAAGCGACCAGTGCAGCCGCGCCCTCATGGCCAACTCCAAAGGGCAGATCGTGGGTGGAACGCTCGCCATATGCCAGGTCGAAACTACGCGAGCCTTCCTCTGGGAAAACGACGGCCCAATCGTGGATTTGAATAGTCTGATTCTCGGCAATACTGGCGCCGATTTGTACGAGGCGGACAATATTAACGAGCGGGGAGAGATCGTCGCGTCGGGCCTTCCGGCGGGATGTAACGATCGCTTCTCCTGCGGGCATGTATACCTGCTTATCCCATGTGACGCGAACCACGCCGACATCGAAGGCTGCGTTTACAGGACGGTGGAGTAGAGTGTCGCAACGACACACGACTAGGCACAGTGGTAGTCGCCAACCATCGCGAATCTATTCGTTTGCTGCTCCGCAAACTGTAGATTGTGCCACAGCGCGACATCTTGTTTTACATGGCGTGAGGCAGCGTGTTTTCAGTGGGGATCGCGGCGCGGGTGGAACCGAGGATTTTGGTGCAGCATCGGTTCAGGTTATGGCGGCATCGCCGCGGTGCAGGTGGGAACCGGCGGTTCTTTGCCGCCGAAAATTGAGATCAATGGAGGTTCGCAGCGGGGATTTTGGGCCAGCGGCGCATACCCCCCGAACGGCCCGGACACGATCATAGTCAGTATCCTGCCGTGAGGCCGCGGAATCGATCTGTCAACCGTGTGTTCCTTTGACGTTTACCGTCCATAATCTCTCCGCTCGGCCCTTGGGTGTTGGTTACGGGTCCCGCTGACGACGAACGTGCTTCTCTCGGCATCTCTGCGGCAGAGCGGGTGGTTCACGCTGGTGGGCAACGGACGACCAGCAGACTGCACGGGGCGGGTTGCCAGAGCGGTGGTGGCTCACCTGCGCTCTTTACCTGTGCTGCTCGGGCGTTAACTCAATCCCAGCTGTAGCCAGGCTGCACCTGACTCACACGTCCGTCTAGGCCGAAGTCAACCCTGAACGAAACGTGCATCGGCGTCATGTTGACGTAGGTGTAGTGGAAACTCCATTGGTAGCCATCGTGAAGTTTTGTGTGGAGACGATCGATCGCCTGCGCTGCCGTCAGTTCGACAAACTGCTGGGTTCCGTAATCATATGTTCGGTACGTACCCTCTTTGCGCCAGCTCAGGTGCACCGACGGAATGTTGTCACCATCCGAGCTCCGGTTGTAAGGATAGTTCGAAGTAGCCTGAAAGAGATCGCAGCCCCTCACACTGGGGAGCAGTTCCGGAACTGTCATGCCGACGTGGATTGAGTCGGACGCTTTCTTGGCCCTCCAGAAGCTGAGAGCAATGGGAGCGATGACAATCGAAGAGACGGCGGCCAGCGCCAACAAGACGCCCAGAGCCCATGCCAGCCCTCTCTTGCGATTCAAAGACAACTTCCTGTCCAGGTAAGGCCATCCGTAATACAGCCCCAACCATGCTGGGATGAACGCGATCCAACCGACATCGGAGTCGAGCGACCGCACAATCCCGACTGCCAGCACCGTGGCAAGCCAAAACGTGACGACCAGACGACCTACGTTTGCAGGGCGACCGTCCGCTGGCGACTTGGGGAAGTTGAAGTTCAGTTTTCGGCTCAAGTATGGCCAGCCGAAAAACAGTGCTCCCCACGACGGCAAGAACAGCAGGCCGGCCGCATCTTCACTGAACATCGCGATGACTGAGATAAACACGATGGCGACTGCCAGCGTGACGCCCAGACGGCGAATGATGAGACGAGGGTTCAAGCCACAAGCCTTGGTATTCCTTAACAAGGATGACGCAGCGGAGAGGCGATACAAGTTACGGAGGTGTCGATCGCCCGGCCTCCTGCACCAGGAAAACTTCACCTGTGGTCTACACCTGTGGCGTTTCCGTTTTGCAGGACTTACGACGTACTAAGGCAGTCCTCGGCGGCTTGTAAAGCGTTGAAAGTACTCAAAACCACGGTTCTGAAAAGGCTGGCGTCGGCGGTTCAACTCCGTCCCTGGCCACCACATTTCAAAGAACTTAGCGGAATCTCGTCTTGCGCTCCCAGTCCGCTCTCAGTCCGCTGTTTTTCGGCGAGATCCGGTTCGGTTCCTGGCTACGATGATGGTGAAGGACTTAAACTCGAAATGCCTCTCCCTCAGTCCGCTTTCAGTCCGCTTCTGTCTGCTGCCGGTTCCACTCACACCAGTTTTCTCACACCAACTGGCACAAAAGACGCTATGAAGAGATCCGAACTGACGAAAGCAGTAAGGCGATGGACGGCTTTAAGTCCGCTCCGCCTGTGCATCGAAGTTCCTGCATTGTTCTGCGCTCTTTGGGTCTACGCGCATTTGGCCGCACAGTAATTCTCAAAGCCTGGATGCGGGAAATGGATGCGACCGGATCGGTTACGAGTTGCGGCGTGACTCTGAGCGGCGAGGGGGTGGATCTTTTCTGATTGTCATAACGGCGGCAAACGGCAAACTCACGAACCCCAGCGAATTTCGCATGTTGGACAGCGTCGGGAAGAGGCTGCCGCTCTGCCGAAGCCTCTCGCAATAAAGTCAATGCTCGCGTTACGCCGATTTCTTTGCTGGGAGGGAAAACTCGATCAATTTCCCGGGCTGTGAGTGCTGAACCGGCGTGACTTTTCTTCGGAAGCTCGTGGGTATGTAGAACTCAACTATTCGTGCCATGACATCCTCCTCCTCTATTTTGTGAAAACTCTGCGCCTCAGCCTCTTGTGATCGGCCTTCAGTGTGGGGGACCCTGCCACTCCCACCCGCACTGACAGCGGTCAGAACGGATAAGCGGAGCTTTGTCATGAGTGCCTTACAAACAGCGCATGGTCTCGTCCACATAACTCTTCTCCGCGTGCTGAGGTGTTCCACTGACGGAAGAAGCACTTGATTAGCCAAAGTGTGTGGGCAGCGTTAAGCGTAACCGCAGGTGATCCGGAACTCAGTGTCCGTTGAAAAGGAAACAGTTGACCACGAATCTATGCGTTCTTGCAGTCGGGGGAATAGGCATACATTGTGACGCGAGCCCCTGCTTCAAAGAGCTAAGTGTCACCACCCGGACTGTGCGTCTGCCATGGGACAGCCGCGAATTCAGAAGACACGAAACCAAGGCCGGATGCCCGATGTGTTCCTCGGCGGGCGGGAAATGATGTTTGTTAGTGGACACCAGCACTTTTTCTCGGGATTGGGATTCTAAGGACGTTTGATCTCAATAAGCCCGCGATGCTGTCCGAGCAACGTCCTCGTGTCGATCCGCGGACTCTCGCACTGTGTTGACAGCCTGCCCCAATGCAGCTTCCAAGAAGACGGTCGGCAACAAAGTCCGTCGTTTGCATCGTTCGCAGCAAGGAAGGCTTGAAGTCGGCGATGGTTAGTCAGAAGCGGTGGTGGAAGGGAAAGTGCATATGCACAGTGCAGCAAGCTTCGGTGAGTTCGAACGCGGAGAGCAATCACGACATGAATCGCCGCTCTGACTGCAAATCACCGATGGCTGATACTTCGTTGTTCTTTTTGAGGGGCTTATGGAAAACGTAGAATTGACCACACTCCGAACCAGCGCGGATCTGATTTCGAGCATTTTGAATTGGGTCTGTCCCGAATGCGGAGTAAGAATGGGCGGACTGGGCAACGAGTTCATGTGCCACGGCAAATGTCAGATCAATTGGCGCCCGGTTTGGGAGCGAGTATTCGTTAACGCTGCAAGGCAGCGCGCGGCGCGCGGACGAAGGAGATTCAGATGTCAGTAACTCTTTCTCAGGTTCGCGACATCTTCAAAAATCTTGTGGCTGGCGACGGTAGTGCGTTCTTTACCCACGTTGCGGACAATGTCGATTGGACGGTAGAGGGAACTCATCCTCTCGCGGGCCATTACCATAGCAAAGCGGATTTTCTGTCCCACACTTTCGAGAGACTAGCGAAGGTCTTACCGCAAGGCACGCAGCTTCAGGTTCAACACGCATTGGTAAGCGGAGATTGGGCTGTAGTGGAACTGCGCTCTCTCGCCAGTGCTCAGAACGGTCTCAGGTTTGATAACAGGTACTGTTGGGTCTGCCGGTTCAGCGCTGACAAAATCGTTGAGGTCCGCGCATACCTCGACTCGGCTCTCGTGGCGCGTTTGTTCGAAGAGAACCCAATCTAATGCGTCTATGTCCCGTCTGTCATGGGTTCACTGTCCTGGAAGCGAGGGCCATCCAAAGATTAGCTGGTTACCTCGCGCTCAGGAAAATATTTCACAACCCAACTGTTTGGGTCACGTTCTCCTGAGTGGGCTGAGTTATTTTCTCCGGTAGATGCAGCTCTAACGCCATCACCAAGATCCCCAACCCAAACGTGAACGAGAAAGCCTGTACGCCGGGATCAAAGAATCCAATCTCAAAAGTTCGATCTCCGACATGACCCTTTTGCCGGATGAGCTGATAGAGACGAGGCTCTCGAACCTCGCCGGCGCCGTCGGGAGATCACGCTGCTTAGCTCTCCTGAGGCGGACGGGCATTGGCGTGAGCCACCTCTTTGCCCCACGTGAGTAGTTCCCGGGTGCAGTCGTCGTGCTCGATTTGACACTCGATCAAGACGGGGCCGCCTTTGTGAGCGCCGGCAGTCTTGATCGCGTCGGCCAGTTCCCCGGCCGTTGTTGCCCTCAGACCCAGGCCATTGCCGTCTTCCGCGTTGAATGCAGAGATCAACCCGGCGTAGTCCCAGTTCTTGAAGTAGTTGTAGGGTCCTTCATGGATCTCGGATTCGATGACGTACCCGCGGTTGTTCACGAGAAAGATGAGCGTGTTCTGTCCGTACCGGATCATGTTGGACACCTCCTGAGCAGTCAGCTGGAAGGAGCCGTCGCCGATCATGGAGACCAATCGACGATCGGGTTCCAGTCCCATCCCGTAACCGAAGGTTGCCGGTACGGCCCAACCGATGGCACCCCACTGCATCTCGATCTCGAACCGGGCGCCATCGGGGAGGTGCATGTACATGCCGTTGAACCATGCGTCACCCGTCTCCACAAGCAGTGTGGTCTTCGCGTCAATGCACTGTTCGATCTGGCGGCACATCTCAGCCCGAGTTAGCGGCGTCGTTGGTTCAGGGGTTCGGGCTTCTGTCCCGTTCTTTTGACTCTGGCGCCGGTACTCAACCAAAGTGGTCTTGTTGGTGCGTACCTTCTTGGCCAGGGCTGAAAGAAAATCGGTCATGGTGACATTGGTGTATTCCGCGTCCGGGAACCTGACGTAGCGGGGACTAACGTTGATTAGGCTCTGCCGAGGGGGCAGGGCGGTCCAGCCCACGGTCGTGTAGTCGTTGAATACCGGGCCCGCAGCCAGAACAAGATCCGCCCAATTCATGATTCCCTCGCAGCCAGGGCTACTGACCGCGCCCAAATAGATACCGATGTATTGCGAATGGTCCTCAGGGAAAAAGCCCTTTGCATTCGGCATGACCGCCACTGCGCACCCGAGGGCCTCGGCAACTTCACGAAAAGCGTCGATCGCCCCGAAGGGGCGAAGATGGACCCCCGCCAGGAGAACGGGCTTCTTCGCGTTTGCGAGGAGGGTGCTGGCGCGTTCCACGGCTGTGTCGAGGGCCAGACGGTTGCTCGTTTCGGCGGTCATAAGTGTTTCGAACGGCGCCGGCTCAGGACAGGGCGCATTCGAAAGGTTGCAGGCGATTTCGATGTACGCCGGTTTGCGCTCTCGCAGCGCCGTGCCAATGGCCTCGTCGATGAGCGATGGTGCGTTGTCAGCATGAAGGATGCGCACTGCCACACATGTGATTTTCTCGAACATCTCGTACTGGTATGAAAAGTCGTGAGTGGCAATCGTATGATGAAGGAGATGGTTCTTGGAGGGGTCATTCGTGTTGTAGCCTGCTGAGACGAAGATCACCGGCAGCCGTTCGGCGTTGGCCCCGGCGACGCCATTGAGCGCCGAAAACGCTCCCACGTTAAACGTGGTGACCACAGCGGCGCACCCCTTGACCCGTGCATAGCCCTCGGCCGCGTATGCAGCGTTGAGCTCATTGCAGCAGCCGATCTGCTCGATATTCTTGTTCGACAAAAGTTCATCAAGCAGAACAAGGTTATAGTCCCCCGGGACCATGAAGTAGTGTTTGAGGCCTATTTGCTCGAACCGCGTTGCGAGGTACTTCCCGACCGTAAACCCAGGCATGTTGTTCATCTCCTCTGTTTCAAATTGCAATACTCTCTATAGCCCGAGAAGGGCTTCTCCCGATTCAGATGGTCGCTCTCGAGACACTTATGAGTTTTGTGCGCGCTCCCAATATTTCTCAGCCGGCACAGCCCACGAAATGTCAATCGCGCTTTTAAACCTGAGGATACCGACCGCTCGAAAGAACTCGTCGGTACCATGGCACAGCACAGAGAGTAAGAACTTGCCATGGACCACGCGGCGGTCACACCAGCATTCCGGGACCCCCATGTCAATGAGGGCATCATGGAGAGCACCTAGTAGAGGGCCTTCCGCCGGGTGGAGAATTCCCAACGTTCCAGCCAGTGGAACATTAGCGTAACGGCCTTTATCAGTGCCTATTGGTGTATGTGTGCCTTTTCTTGCAGCGAACTCTCTCGTGGCCTCGTTTCTTGGGCACAAGACGGAAATGCGTTCCTTGGCAAAATTGTTTGTGACAAGTTCGTTGACTGCGTCTTCAACCTGCGTCTCGGAATATATAGCGAATACTGAATTGTCGGCATTCATGCTACCCTCCAGTTCCAACCTAGCGCTCATGTCAGTCCGCAGAGCCTGCACAGACCGACGCTGATCAAAAAGCGTCGACGTCGATGACAGCTTTGGCAAAGGCCTGTGGAGCTTCTTGCGGCAGATTGTGACCGACGCCACCGGTGATAAGCCGGTATTCGTATTTGCCCGAGAATTGCTCGCGATAGGCTGCGGAGCCCGGGTGGGGTGCTCCGTTCGCGTCACCTTCCATCGTGATCGTGGGCAGGGAAATGGCCGGACGTTCGGCAAGCCGCTTCTCGAAATGGTCATATTGCGACTCACCTTCCGCAATGCCGATCCGCCAGCGGTAATTGTGAATCACAATGGCAGCATGGTCCGGGTTGTCGAACGACGCTGCCGTACGATCGAAAGTGGCGTCGTCGAAATTCCACTTGGGCGACGCAAGCTGCCAGATGAGTTTGTTGAAATCGTGCCGGTTCTTCTCGTAGCCAGCCTTGCCGTTTTCCGTGGCGAAATAATATTGGTACCACCATTGGTACTCAACTTGTGGCGGCAATGGGATCTTGCCGGCTGCTTGGCCACCGATCAGATAGCCGCTGACTGAGACGATCGCCTTGCAGCGTTCAGGCCAAAGCACGGCGATGTCATCAGCCGTCCGCGCTCCCCAATCGAAGCCGGCGACGATCGCCTTCTCGATCTTTAGCGCATCCAGCAAAGCGATGGCGTCGAGAGCAACGACCGATGGCTGACCATTCCTGAAAGTTGCACTGGAAAGAAAGCTCGTCGTGCCAAAGCCGCGCAGATATGGGACGATCACACGGTAGCCCGCCGACGCCAACAAGGGAGTGACATCGACAAAGCTGTAAATGTCGTAGGGCCAACCGTGCAGTAGAAGTACTGCAGGACCATTGGCGGGCCCGGCCTCCGCGTAACCAACATTCAGTAGGCCAGCGTCTATCTGCTTCAGCGGGCCGAAAGTTGCGCCGGACGACCCATTCGTCCCCGGCGTAACCGGGGTCATATCTTTAGCGTTTTTCTTGCTGGGTTGTGCGACCGCAGAACTCATCGTAACTAGCTCTGCAGCAGCGAGGGTCATCGCGGCGTTCCGCATGAATCTGCGCCGATCTTGGTTGATCTGATCCGTGCTAACTTGACCTCTCTTGATTGCTTCAGACATCTCGTTTCCCTCCAATCAGATTAATTTTCAGTCGCGCTTACAGCTGTCCTCGGGCTTGCCCTAAATCACGTTGATCACAACGTCGACGTTACCGCGGATGGCCTTGGAATAAGGACACGTCTGATGTGCCGGGAGTCGAAAGCTTAATTTCCAGGTGTCCGTCAGAACTGCGGGCCGCGCCATTCGCCCGCCCACCCGTGGTGTGAGTTCTTGCGGTGTACAGCATTCGACTTGGGTCATGGTGGGCGCTGAGTCCGCTGCGTGCATCGCCATTCTCCTGTGGTGTGACAAGTGATTGCGTCGTTCACAGGAAGTGCACGCCGTACTCCAATCG
>Ga0187862_10000948_pt1 | contig 31849 bp, 26 predicted proteins | sample June2016WEW_10_1_FD_133003 | JGI IMG/M metagenome (GOLD analysis project Ga0187862, IMG submission 133003) | Peatland microbial communities from SPRUCE experiment site at the Marcell Experimental Forest, Minnesota, USA - June2016WEW_10_150 | ecosystem: Environmental > Terrestrial > Soil >...
GCTCCGAATAAACCTCTTTTGCATCAACCATAGAATAATCCCCAGAATTTGAATTTCTGAACAAATTGTATGATCGCCGGACGATTAGCTGAGACCTTTGAATAATTATTAATTTTTCACTGGAATCCTCGCCCCGTGAGCGCCGACTCCAATGACAAAATTCAAAGCTCTCTAACTAAATTTACTTTATTTTTCAACTATCACTGTCGGTTATTATTTGTCTATTAATTTTTTTGGTAATTTCGAAAAAAACTTGAACTATTGTCATGAAGTGCAAATTAAGCTTTTTACAGACATCATGCTTCACAGTAGGGTATTCGCCGGATAATACTCCACGGTTGTCAAATATTATGTGACTTTTTAGGGGCAGAGGTTGTATATAGTTTAGAGACCAGTAATGTTGCTTTGAATAAAGCGATTTTTTAAGGCTTCGTATCATATATAGATTGCCACGCCGACTGAGAGTCGCAATGACAATTGGAATTACCATAGAGAATTGAACGCCATGGAACAAATAGAAGATTTTAAAGAACTGACAGAAATCATTCGGAAGACCCCCCCGGTCCAGCCGCCGGATGATTTCGCGCCACGGGTGATGGCGGCTGTTATGCACGCGGAAACCGGCTTTTATGCACGCGCGTTAAATTTTCTTGCCCGGCGCCGTGAATTTACACTGGACCCGGCCCGGGCTTTGCGCGGCCAGTCCAGCCACAATGAAATGTTTGTATATTTTATGCTGGTCGCGGTCGCCCATCTGACCTTCGCCTTTGTCTTACTTATCGGCTTCCAGAATATTAACCCGAAAACATTACTTCCACCTATCGTCCTGCTGCAACCATGGCTTCTGTTATTTCTGGCCTGCTGGCTGGGTTTATGGGGACTTCTGCTGAAGAAAAACACCGCAACCGGCGTCAGGGTGGCGCGCGCTACCACTCTCATTTACATCGAGGCCGTGGTCATCAATGGGGTGCTTTTATTTATCCAATTCCACCGGATTCTCCTTTTAATTCCATTTATCGCCACCATAGTCGGCGGCACCGTTGCCGCGGGTATTTTTCTGACGTTGATCTGCGGCGGCAATAATATCAGAATTGATAATTCGGGGGACGTCTGCCCCGGCATAAAAATATTAGTTTAGCAGCAAGGCGTGATTAAGGAACGGCGCAACCATGAACTTTCTGAAGAAGAAAACTAAAAACAGCCGGGGTATGACCCTGCTCGAAATAATTGCCGTATTGGTCGTAGTTGGCATTGTCAGTGCAATCGCCGTGAGTCGCCTCACACTAGCAGGAACCCAACTATACACGGAAAGAGATATATTACAATCCAATCTCCGTTTTGCCCAGTTCAGAGCACTGACTGATAATGCCGCCACCACGACAACCTGGGGTATCAGTTTTGCTGGCGGCACCTACACCCTGCAAACAAACGGCGCCGCTGCGACTATTTTTTTCCCTTCCGACGGCTCCGCCACGCATACCTTGTCTGCCGGTGTTACCATAACCGCTCCGGCCTCCGGCTCAAGTGTTACCTATAACTTCTGGGGCAACCCCGGAGCAGCCAATATACCGGTTACTCTCTCTCAGGGAGGGCAAATAATCACTTTTACTATAACTGGAACTACCGGATTTATGCCATGAAACTAAAGACAAAGAGATCAAAAGGCGGCTTCACCCTCATTGAGATTATCATTGCTGTGGTTGTGCTGGCCATTGTAGCCGCGATGATGGCTTCCTATTTGGGCAAATCGTTTCCATCCCTTACCCGCAGCAGCGTTCCCATAGCCAACCTGAATAAATCTCTGAGCCTCAATCAGGTTATGGAAAAAATTTCCGTTCAATACGCCATGTATCCCCACTGGCGCGCAAGCACAAATTACCCACAAGGAACAATTATTCTTTCACCAACACTGTCGGGGGGTAAGGGTTTCCAGTATGTGAGTGGCGGCGGAACAAGCGGAGCAACTCAACCCGCCTCCTGGCAAACAGCAACTGGCGGCATCCCTACCCCTACCGATGGCAGTATTACCTGGACACTTAGCAGCACTTGTGCGCCTCCCTTACTAAGCAACAGCTGCCAAACAAATGGCGGCTGCACCTTCACTTGTCCAACAGATTTGCAGAGCCTCATTGGCGCGGAAGGACAAAATTATACTAACGCATTTGGCAGTTACCAAGTCATTAATAATCATTTTATCACACTTGCTACGAATACTGAACAGCCATGCACTTCCATCACAACCTGTCCAGTTGATTATCCACGTTATCTCAAGGTAACAATCGGCTTCCGCTCGGATAACCCTGCCGGGACAGGGGAGACGCTGACCACCTTGTTTGTCCTACGTTGAGAGGAAAGAAAAAAATGCGCAGACGCACCGCCTGTAATAAAAATGGCTTTACCCTGATGGAAGTGGTTGTATCCCTGCTGTTGATCGGCATCATGGGCGTTGTGGCCGGCATGTTGCTCGTAGCCATAACCAAAGGTTATGTCTTTTCCCAGCAGAATAACGAGATTTCTTTGAAGGGTCAGGTAGCTGTGGCCAAAATGGTAAAAGAGATCGGCTCTATCCGCATCGAGACGGACAAAATAACGGCGGCAACGGCAACATCTATCAGTTATACTTATACTGATCCTGTTACCAACACAACCGCCAGTCATACGATTGCTCAAGCCGGCACGCAGATTCAATTTGATGGCATTACATTGGTCGATGTTGTTAATGCCTTTCTCCTCAGTTATTTCGATAACACTGGTGCGACAACAGCTACGTTGGCGAATATCCGCCGGGTGGACATAACTTTAAATTTGCAGGGCGCGGGAGGTATCATATCCACCTTTGCCGACAGCGCCAAAATAGAAGAGTCTTATTATTAGGGTGAATTTTATGCGTAGATATAACCGGAAAGGTTCAATTATAATCATGGTGATTGTCGCCATGCTGGTGATCGGCGTCCTGGGCGCCGGGATTTACAGTCTGACTAACTCTTCCACATTCACCGGTCTCTTATCTAATAAGAACGACCAGGCTTATCAACTGGCGCAGGCCGGGGTCCGTTACGCGATTGACAAATATATTAATCAGGGTATCACCAATCTAGCTGTCACAAACTTTTCCCTGCCGGATCAAAATCATCAGTTCAATATCTCCATCGCCAACAGCGTCATCACTTCCATTGGCATCGTGAATGCCGGTACTTTTTTAGAAGCCCAGCGGCAAATTATTTATAACCTGACAGCAGATTGGGGCAGTACTTGCACCGGCACTTGCATTGGCGGCATTTGCACTGGCGGTAATGGCAGTTGCCCACCAATCCCTCCGGGACCAGTTATCACAGGTCAAACCGGTGCTTTCTCACCCACTGAAAGCGCCGCAGGCGCCATTACTGTGTCCAGCACCGGCACCATTACTCTGGGCGGCAATGTTGGCGGCAATTCCGGCGTCATCCTGTATCAGGGAAGCAGCAGCGTCAGCAACTGCAACGCCGGAGCCTGTTATTTCCCTTGCGGCCTGCGCGCCTATTTCCAGTTTACCGCTAACGAAGATAATTCCTCCGGCAGCACAAACATTGGCGATGGGTTTACCTTTGCCGTTCTCAACGCTCTCAACAATACGCGGAATTGCTCAGGCGGCGCGCCGGCCGGCGTCAACATGGGCGAGTTAATGGGATATGCCGGCCCGGGTACATCCGACGGGAAAGGCCTCCAACCACCGAAAATGGCGATTGAATTTGATTTCTATTCGAATGCCGGTACCGAGACATATAACGGTTGCAGCAGCGGCAGGAATGACAGTGCTAATAACCATATGGCGCTGATGTTTTGGGGTCTCAATCTAGCGGGCAATTGTGCTACGGGCTCCACTGCTAGCGGTTATCCTCAGGCCAGCTTCGATGACAACATCCATGGGGCCGGCGATGGGACTATAAATAATCCTTATAATTCAGCGTCTACCGGCAATGGCTCCGGATTGGGCGGTTATTATGAAGGAGCCAAGACTACCTGTAAGACACTGACCAATCCGACGAACACCTGCAACTGGATGGAAGACGGCCACATATACAGCTTCCGCCTCGAAATCTCCAAGGCTACCGCCGGGGACGGATCGGGCAATGGCCTTTATCAAATTAACGCCTGGATTTACCGGGATTCCGACACCATTCCAACAGGCTTCAATGATGTTACCAATCCTTTCACCGCCTCCTTGCCTCAAATCAGCCGGACAGTCACGCTTTCCGCAGCGAATCATACCGCCCTGAACCAGATATATTTCGGATTTACTGAAGCGACGGGCGCCGCCAGCCAGAACGTCCAGATAAGCAATTTGGGCGTCTTTTTCCCGCAGCTCTCGGGCGGCGTCTGTACCGGCGCTTGTACTTATGCCATCACCCCGACCAGTCTGGCGGTTGCTTATGGTGGCGCCACCGGACAAACTGTGGCGGTAACGGCAGCAACAGGTTGCACCTGGACGGCGGTGAGCGATAGTACCACCTGGCTTACAGTTACCGGCGGTGCAAGCGGAACCAGTTTCGGCACGGTGACCTATAATGTTGCTGCCGATACCGGACCAGCAAGGACCGGCCACATTATTATCGGTGGTCAAACCTTCACGGTGACTCAGGCTGTTGGTCTGCCGACCTGTACACTTGCGGCAGGTTCGAATATAGTGCCTAATGGCGGCACTAACACCCTGACCTGGACTATTGCCAACGGTCCGGCTAATGGCACCTTCGCGGGTACGCTTCTCGGAGGCTGCACCAACTTTACCAATTCCAACGGCGGCTCCTGTACCACGGCAGCCCAGACCACTGCCGGAGCGATAACCGACACGCTGACGGTCACCAATGCCAGCGGCAGCAATAATTGCTCGACTACCTTCTATGTCGGCTGCCAGAATTATTCAGTGTATAACAATACTGGTAGTAGGCTTTACTTTAAAGCTACCGGGTCAACATGCACTCGAGTATCTAGCGGCAATCAAATTACAGCCACACTAGCTTCGGGCGGTACAGTAACCAGGTATAGCGCAACCGATACTACTTGCGCCACTGCGCTGGGTTCAATTAACTACACGGCCGCGATGAACGCCGATATAGTTGCCAACGGCGGTAATGGTAACTGCCTGGTAAACTACGGAAACAACGCTGTAAATGATACAGTTACTGACCGGTAAATATACCGAAATAACCTTTTCACATTAAAAAACACGCCCCGTGGAAAAGATCCACGGGGCGTGTTCTGTCTACAGGTATAATAGATAGAGATTCTGTTGTTTCCAGTCTCTTACTTGAACCTTCGTGCTTCCTGTCTGTCCAGCAAATGGGGTCAGATCAGAGATATAAACCCATTAATTCCAATATTTGACTGAATTGTCCGGTCGGCACCGGGCAATGACAATAAATCCCCTTCGCTCCCCCTTTAAGTAAAGGGGAACTAAAAAAATGAACCACAATGTTCTGGGTAAATCACAGAAGCGGTAAAGGGATACTTAAAAATTAAATCTTTTCTGCATCCCTGATTATCGAAGATTCTTAGGAAGCATTATCATTCACTATTCGCGAGCATACCCCTCCGCAAGCTACGGGGTATGCTCGCTACCGAATTCACTCATTAATTGCTTTAATCTCTCCAGGCCGCGGTACACCCGCATTTTGACGGCGCTCAACGACGCGCCCGATATTGCCGCTACTTCTTCAAAAGAAAGCTCCGCATAAAATCTCAGGATGATGGCTTCGCGCAAATCAACAGGCAACTTTTGCAAACACGAATCCAGGACATCTGCCTGCTGATGCCGAATAAATAATTGTTCCGGATTTTCCCTATCGCCTGCCGGCCCGGTAAGATGAGCACTGCCCGGTTCATATTCCGCCGTAACTTCTCTTTTCTTCCGCAAATGGTTTTTAATGATATTCAGACTGATTGTATAAAGCCAGGTAAAAAAAAATTTATCCGGATCAAATCGTTGAAGATGCTGGAAAGCGCGGACAAATGTTTCCTGGGCTAAATCACCGGCATCTTCCCGGTTGCCGGTCATGCGGTAAGCTAAATTGTAAATAGGTGATTTATATTTCTCCACCAGCAAGGCATATTCCTGCCTGTCTCCTTTTAAAACCTTGGCAACAATTTCCGCTTCGAGTTTTTGATCCATTGCCACATACTATCCATTGATGATAGTAAAATTCACCAATATGCTGCATACGCAATACTCTATAATATGATATTCCCCCCTCCATCGAATATCAAGTAAATTCAAATATTATGATGAAATATTTTTGGACAAATTCTATTAAAAATAGTAAGTTTAATCTACAAAAATACGGGGTTTTTTTATGTTATACGATAAAACTGTCGCTGTTGTTGTTCCCACCTATAACGAAGAGAAACAAATCGGCCAGGTTTTGGACACAATGCCCGACTTTGTCGACCGCATCATCGTTGTCAACGATTGCTCCCAAGATAACACCGCCGCTATCGTCTTGGATTATATAAGCAAACATCAATCAGTACAACAAATTGCGAAAAAGGATGTACCAGCTCCGCTGGATAACAAATATAATCGCGCTGAGCATATTTTAAAAGAAAGCCGCCAGACAGAGCTGGAAAAATTTATTCCAGCAGAAATAGCCAACATGAATCCTGAAACCGACAGAGTAATCCTGATTAATAATTTAAAAAATGGCGGCGTCGGTGCTGCTATCGCCCGCGGTTACAAGTGGTGTCTGGATCATAACATGGATTGTACCGCATCTATGGATGGCGATGGACAGATGGATCCGGCAGAGTTGGAATCAATTTGCCAGCCGATTATCAGCGAAGAAGTTGATTGCGTCAAGGGTAACCGGCTAATTCATGGCAGTGCTCCTATGATAATTCCCAGAACTCGTTATTTTGGTAATGCAATTTTATCGATTTTAACGAAAATTGCTTCTGGTTATTGGCATATTTCCGATACACAATGTGGCTACCGAGCTCTTTCTTTAGCAGCTCTAAGTTCAATTAAATTGCACGACATTTACAAAAGCTACGGTATGCCTAATGATATACTTATAAAACTCAACATTGCGTTTTGCACTTTAAAGGAAGTTAAAATAAAACCTGTTTACAATATCGGCGAGAGCTCTAAAATGAAAGTGGGCAAGGTTATTCCTCGTATATCGTGGCTGTTATTCCAGTCTTTTTTCAAAAGATTGTGGGTTAAATATCTCTTCCGCGACTTTCACCCTCTTTTCCTGCTTTATCATTTTGCGTTTATTTTAGGGCTTTGTTCCATACCTTACGCAGTTAAAATAATCTCTTTCGTTTTTGCCGGAAAATCTGTTTCGGCAACAACAATGCTGGCTTTCTTTTTTCTCTTCACCAGCAGTTTCCAATCCCTTTTATTTGCCATGTGGATGGATATTCAAGATAACGAAAGACTCTATAAATAGGCATTAAGATCAATGTCAAGGTTGCATAGACAATAATGAAAATGCTCCTTATAACAAGCAGTTTCCCCAAGTATGGGCGTATCGGCGGCATGTTTATACCTGATACAATCCGATCACTGAACAAACGGGGAATGGATGTGCATGTGCTTACACAAAATTGTGATTCTTTTAAAACTGATTACGAATTGTTATGGCCGGGGTGTGAGGTTACATATTTTGGGTGGAACGGTAGAGACACACCAGTTATATCATTATTGAAAAATAGATTATTCGGTATTTTTTTTGCCGCTCAATATTTTGTCAATGGTTTTTTAGCGGGCAGGCATATCTGTATAAACTGGAGACCGGATATAATTTTTGCTGAATGGCTTATTCCTGCCGGTTTAATTGCTTATTTGTTATCTTTATTTACAAATATTCCCTATTGTTGTCGTGCTTTAGGTTCGGATGTTTATATAGCGGCCAACAATACCTTTCTTCGTCCTCTAATAAAACATATTACTAAAAAGAGCACTTTACTTTTTGCTGATGGTTTTGACCTATGTCAGAAAACTTCCGCTCTCGCCAATGGCAAAGAATGTTATTTTGCGGCTACAGCAAGAAAAATGGAAAACATAAACCCATCACATGATTTAAAAAACAATTGCAAACGATTTAACTTGGGTTGTATTGGCCGTCTTCATCAAGTTAAAGGTCAAGACATCCTTGTTAAAGCCTGTAATATTTTGTTTAAAAAAGGTATTGATTTTCAATGTTACTTGATTGGGGAAGGAGAAGAAAGAAATAATATAGAAAAGCTGATTAAAAATTTATCCTTAGAACAAAACGTTTTATTGACGGGAAGGCTCGAAGATGCGGAAGTTCAGGAACTTCTCCGAAACATGGATTGCGTCATTATTCCTTCGCGCAGTGAAAGTATTCCTCTGGTATTAATGGAGGCGGTTTCGGCTAAAAAAGCGTTGATCGTAAGTGATGTAGGCGATATGGGTTATCTTGCCGAAAAATATAATTTAGGTTATGTTGTTAAGTCGGAAGACCATTATGGTCTTGCAGAAGCTTTGATAATAATGAGCGACTCAAAAATACGCGCTTCTTTTTGCAATAAACAACAGCAAGAAGAATTGGCTTCAATTTTATCCGTCGAAGCCGGAGTTAAAGTTATATTTGAAAAAATAAGAGGTTTACGAAATAATTTATGAGTTCGAAAAAAGTATTAGTGACCGGCGCTGGCGGTTTTATCGGTAGCCACCTCACAGAAAGACTCGTTGAACTTGGACACGAAGTTCGCGCTTTTGTTCACTACAATTCTGCAAGTAACTGGGGATGGCTGGAAAAATCGCCCTACATTAAGGATATTGAAGTCTATGCCGGTGATATTCGTGATTTCGATTCGGCAAGAAATGCCATTAAAGGTTGCAAAGAAATTTACCATTTAGCAGCTCTTATTGGCATACCCTATTCTTACGATTCTCCTCTTGCTTATATCAAAACTAATATTGAAGGTACTTATAATGTATTAGAAAATTCCCGTTTGCTGGACTTAGAAAATATCATCATAACTTCAACTAGCGAAACATATGGAACGGCAAAAACAGTTGCCATTGCGGAAGATCACCATCTTATCGGTCAGTCGCCCTATTCCGCTTCAAAAATTGCCGCCGATCAGTTAGCCCTGAGTTACTGGCTTTCTTTTAAGCTACCGGTAAAAATTGTGAGACCATTCAACACTTATGGCCCTCGTCAATCGGCCAGAGCAATCATTCCTACGATTATATGCCAAATATTGACGGGTAACAGAATATTAAATTTAGGTAATATTTCCCCAACACGCGATTTAACTTTTATTCAAGATACCGTAGAAGGCTTTATAGAAATTGCGAAAACAAATAAGCTTACCGGCGAAGTTACCAATATCGGCAGTGGTTTTGAAATATCAGTTAAAGAACTGGCTTTGGAAATCGCTCGTATTTGCAATGTCAAGGTTGAATTTAATCTTTCCGCGGAACGCAAGCGCCCGGAAAAAAGCGAAGTAAAACGGCTCTATTGTGATAATACTAAAATTAAAAAAAATACCATCTGGCAGCCTAAGAATTCTTTAACGCAGGGACTCAAACAGACTGTAACTTGGATCAAGCAAAATATTCACCTTTATAAGCAAGGGCTTTACATAAAATAGGTGCATTATGCAGGCTATAATACTCGCTGGTGGAAAGGGCACACGTTTAAAACCTTATACAACTGTTTTGCCTAAGCCATTGATGCCGATAGGCGATTGTCCGATTCTCGAAGTTGTCGTGCGCCAGCTCAAAAAAAATTGTTTTAACAAAATAACTATGGCCATAGGCCATCAACATGATCTCTTTATGGCTTTTTTCGGTAATGGCGAAAAATGGGGCATCCCTATTGATTACTATATTGAAAATGACCCGCTGGGCACAGCGGGGCCAATTTGTCACATTCAAAATATTGAAGATAATTTTTTAATGATGAATGGCGATATTCTGACAGACTTATCATTTCAAGAACTTTTTAAAATCCATAAAGAAAAGAAGGCAGATTTAACTATTGCAACGCATCAACGAGTGCAGACAATAAACTATGGAACATTAGAATACGATAAAGAAGGAAGGTTAACAACGTTTATAGAAAAGCCATCAATTCCTTTCAGCGTCAGCATGGGAGTTTATGTTCTTTCCCGAAGTGTATTACGCCTTATACCTAAGAAGGGCCGCTTTGATTTTCCCGATTTAGTTCAAAAAATGCTGGCGGAGAAAATGTACGTATATTGTCACCCCTATGATGGTTACTGGATGGATATTGGACGTCCTGAAGATTATGAGCAGGCGATTGAAGATTACGATAAGATGAAAGATATGCTATGAGCAAGCAAAATCCTGTTATTCCTCTTTTTGATCTTAATTATGGAAGGGAGGAAGAAGAAGCTGTATCACGTGTCTTGCGAAGTAAATGGCTTACCATGGGGCCGGAAACGGAAGCACTGGAATACGAATTTGCCGAATATTTTAAAGTCAAACATGCCATAGCCGTAAGTAGTTGCACTACTGCTTTACATTTGGCTAATCTGGCCGTCGGTGTAAAACAGGGAACCGAAGTAATCTGTCCTTCACTTACTTTTGTTGCTACATCGAATTCCGTTATTTATGCCGGCGGAACTCCTGTTTTTGCAGATGTCGTCTCTCTCGACGACTGGACAATTTCTCCTGACGAAATCGAAGAAAAAATAAACAAAAATACTCGAGCAATAGTAATTATGCATTATGGCGGTTTTGCCTGCAAAATGGATGGAATTATCGAAATTGCAAAGCGCTGCAAAATTCCGGTAATCGAAGATGCGGCACATGCACCGGGCTCATTTTATAAAGATAGATTGCTGGGAGCAATTGGCAATATCTCCTGTTTTTCCTTTTTTTCCAATAAAAATATTTCTACAGGTGAAGGCGGTATCATCTGTACTAATAATGATGATTATGCAAACTACATAAAAAAAATCCGTTCTCATGGGATGACCAGTGCAACATTGGATCGCCATCTCGGCCATGCGTATAGCTATGATGTAACTGACTTGGGATATAATTACCGTATTGATGAAATTCACGCCGCTTTAGCCCGATGTCAATTAAAGAAATTGGAAACTGGAAATAAACGTCGCCGCTTGGCAGCAATTAGTTATAAAGATTCATTATCTAAAATTGACGGAATCAAGATTCCATTTGGTAATTATTGTTTTCTCGCTAATTATCATATCTTTTCTATACTTCTTGATAAAAGCATAGACCGGCACAGTTTGATGGTTTTTCTGCGGGAAAAAGGTATTCAAACCAGTATCCACTATCCGCCGGTGCATATGTTCTCATATTACCGGGGAAATTATAAGACAACAATGCTTCCCATAACCGAAGAAATCGGTATGCGTGAAGTAACTTTGCCGATGTTCCCGACAATCACCGACGGGCAAATATGCTTTATTTCCGAAAAGATAATGGAATTTTTTCAGAAATAATTAGATTTTATGATGATGGATTTTATGAGTACTATTTGTTTCTTAGTACCGACTATTATGGCGTGGATATTTCTTCCGAGATGATTAAAAACGCACGGCAGAAAGGAATTGATTTTATCTGCTCTTGTAAAAAATAATGAATATTGAAAGCATACATTATTCTTGTGGCGATGATTTTTGCTGTTCGCCAACTCCAAGGTCGAAAGCGTTTTCAAATTGGGACTTTATCGAAGCGCTTTCCAAAGCCACCGGATACAAAAATGTCAGCGTTACGATTGAAACTGGTGGTAAGAAATATATATTGCCTCTTTTAGAACGAAAAGCACTGGGATTGCATCCCATAGCTATCAGTTTGCCACTAGGTTTATATGGCGGAATTGATGTGTCCGAAGCTGAATTATATATTGAACTTTTAAAGCGTATAAAAAAGTTTCTTGGCAGCGCCATAGTCTTACAAAATCCATTTGACCCTGTTCTTCCGCAAATAAATTTGTCTTCACTATCTCGAGCGTACACCCACGTCATCGAATTTGGAAATACTACTTATGAAGATGTCTTCAAAACATTTTTCGACTCGAAACTGAGAAATCAGATTAGAAAAGGAGAGAAATCGAATTTGACCATCAGAGAAGGTAATGATGAAGAGATAACTAAGGTGTTTTATGAATTGTATGTTTTGACTAACTGGCGCTGGGGCAAAAGGTATCCCAAATATTCTATCGATTTTTTTAAACCTTTTGTGGGAAAACAATATTTTGAAATTAAGCTTTCAATGTTCGAAGGGAAGGCTATCTCGGCAATTATATTATTGAAATTATCCGGTCAATATTTGTATTGGTTTGGTGCTTTGAATAAAGACTATGGCGAATATTGCCCCAATCATCTTTTGCTTTCCAAGACGATAAAGGAAGCTATTGAAGCTGATGCCGAATTTTTCAATTTTGGCGCGAGCGGAAAGTTCATCCATGTAAAAAAATTCAAGGAGTCCTTTGGCGCAAAAGAAATCTTCTATGATATTTATTTCATGGGCAATCCCGTAACAAGATATGCGCTCGCCACGTTAATGCGGAGGCAATAATGTTTTCAAAAATTACAAAATACAGAATAAGCTGCGCTAAAAAGCTACACGGGCTTATTCTCGACCTTGGCGCTGGAGAAGGAGATTATACTTCATACCTTAATGGCGATGTGGTCAGCCTTGACCTTGATTTTACATGTTTGAAAAGCGTGCGGGGCTTGAAAGTAGCTGGCTCAGCCCTCCATTTGCCATTCCGCAACGATACTTTCGATGGCATTTGGTCATGTGCAGTGCTCGAACATGTTGAAATAAATTATATTCCCGAAGCAGTGCGGATTACAAAAAATGGCGGCACGATTTATATTTTAACCTGCAACCGCAACTCGCCTTGGGACCCGATAAAGCGGCTTTTTGGCTATGACGATTGGTGGAGCGATGGAAGAAAGGTGAGGTCATATTCGGCCGGAGAAGGGCATGTGAGACTTTATTCTGTAGGCGAATTGAGAAGATTTGGCAAGGTTACCGGCGAAATTTGGTGGGCGCCCGGGATAGACCAAATAGCAAGATATTTGCCAATTATTGGACATACGCTGATGTTAAAAATTGAAGTTACGCAAGAGCTAAAGAGCAGATTGAGGAAACGCTAATATAAATAATTCCAAGTGGTCATCTGAATATGACTGGCTGGATTAGAAAAAAAGCGGTGGATGACGCAATAAACTAATGCGGAGACAGTGAAGTGAATTTAAAGAAAATCCTGCAATACCTTCTCGCATTAATAGTGATAGTTGCAGTAGGATGTTTTTTCTATCTGGAATTCAACAAAAATTGGGATGCAATAAGGGCATATCATTTTACTGCCAACCCTTATTATATTTTCATGTCACTTATCCTCGTAGCTGTCGGCTTTCTTATGGTTACTTTCATCTGGAAAATCTGCGTAAATAATTACCTTCAGAGAAAATTGAGCTTTTGTGAAAGCATGGCTCTCTATAACACGAGTGCAATGCTTAAATACATTCCCGGCATAATATGGACTTACACTGCGCAAATAGCACTGATGTCATCGAAAGGGATTTCTAAAGCAGTATTGATTTATATAAATATGATATGCTTTATTTGCCTTGCCTTCGTTTCGGCCATATATGTTTTATATTATTATCTTTTCTATTTACAAATGGCACCTTGGGAAATTTCAATTTTGATATTTATTTTGCTAATTGCTCTGGATTTTGTTTTTATCACCTGGAACACCTCGATAATAAATTATCTGATAATTCCAATAAACCGTATATTCAAAAGGGAAATACAACCCTTAAAAATAAAGAAACTGCTTGTGATATATTTGCAACTGATATATTTTTTTTCTTATGTGCCTGCGGGAATAGGCATGTATTTTCTTGCTAAAGGAATAGGCATGGAAATTCCCTTTTCCAGCATACTGCCTATTATAGCCACGCTTTCCGTATCATTAGTATTGGGCTATATAGCTTTTTTCAGCCCGGGTGGCTTGGGTATAAGAGAAGGCACAATGTTTGTGATGCTAACGCACTTTTCGAATGTCGAAACTGCACTGATTCTGCCTATTGCGATGCGATTGATATATATAATTATCGAGCTTTTGCTGGGGATTATAGGAATACTTGTAGGCATGAAATATGGCTATTACCATAAACAGGTGAAAAGCCGACAAAAGCAATGATTATCGGGTTTCGCTGAAATATGGAACCAAACCATCGAGGGACATTAAATGAAGCTGACTTTCGTATCCATTGAAGATAGCATAACCGCCATTGGTTTCCGAAAAATGGCTGCCATCGCACGCCAAATACACCCCGAAACACAGGTATCCTATATAGTTCCGACTGGGAAAAGAGCTTTTCTTAAGCTAATATTTAGAAAAGATGCGTCCGAACCAACCATGTCAAATGATGACATAAAAAATATTGGGGATTATCTCGCAGGATTTGACATGGTTTGCTTTTCTTCGATGACTCCTTTTGCCGATATAACAAAACAAATCATCGCGACTATACGGGCAATAAATTCAAAAACCTATGTTGTTTGGGGTGGTGTTCATCCAATTCTTTATCCTGATGATGCTATACAATTTTCAAATGCAATATGTGTTGGGGAGGGGGAATTTGCCTTTAAAAATTTCCTTTATGCTTATGAAAAAGACCACGACTATACTGCTACAAAAAATTTCTGGTTCAATATAAATGGCAATATTATTAGGAATGCCTTTTTGCCCCTGCTTACCTCTGAAGAAATGGAAAAGTGCCCTTCACCGCTATATGCAAGTGATGAGCTTATTTATAAAAAAGGAAGAGGTTTTATGCCGCTTTCAACATCAGAGTATCTTCTGTTTAATGACATCACTTATACAACTGTGTGGACAATAGGTTGTCCGTTCAAATGCACTTTTTGTCATAATTCTAAATTAATAAAAATGGACAGGAATTATGCCAAATTACGACATCCATCAGTGGACTATAAAATAAAAGAAATAAAATCTGTTCTGGAAAAACACCCTTATATCTCATTAGTTAAGTTTTATGATGATAGCTTTATTGCTCTCCCCTCGAATGTTTTAACGGAATTTGCGGACAAATGGAAAACTGAAATTAATCTCCCCTTCTGGATTTTTGGAATGATACCTGTTTATATGAAAAGAGATAAAATGAAATATCTTGTTTGGGCAGGCATGAGCAGGGCAAAAATGGGCATTCAAAGTGGAAGTGATAAAATACTTAAATTCTATAAGAGATTTGACCGCCCTGGCCTTAACGCAAAAAGCATTTCAATTATGAGTGAATTTTCAAAATTTATGTTGGCACCAATATACGATATTATTGTTGATAATCCTATTGAGACAAAAGATGATATTGTCGCTACATTGCAAATGTTCTATGATTCTCCAAGGCCTTATAGATTATACATTCACTCTCTCAGAATTTTGCCGGACAGCGAAATGGAAAGGGATTTTGCTGCACTAAATATTTTCCCAGAGGATATTGGTTCCATTTTAGGCAATGTGAAGCCAACATTAGCCAATGCTATGTTTCACCTATTATCAGTTTTTAAGCCACCGAAGTGGCTTTTTTCATTGGTAATAAAACATATACGACCTTATGAAAGAACTCCAAGGGCATCGATATTTTTTAATATTGCTTACTATTTATACAAAGCGCGCCTTTTCTTGGACCGTATTATAGCAATGGATTTCTCGGTCCTTCTCGGTAAATTTGGCTGGATTTTGTGGAAATTGGGCATAGTCGGTTTCATTCAGCGCAGACGTATGAAAAAGGCATATTCAGGAATTATGTTAAATTGATATAATTTTTCAAACAGGTTTTTTATGTTCAATAAAGAAAATGGGTTTACATTGCCCATCAACTTAAATTTTTCCGACGGTAAAAAATATGCTTTTACTTTTATCTCGCTCTTAATCATCCTGTTAGCGATTTACTCTAACAGTTTCTATGGCGATTGGCATTTTGATGATTTTGGCAATATTGTCAACAATCCTCATATCCAGATAAAGTCTTTTTCCTGGAATGAAATAAATAATTCCTTTTACGGAATGGCGCAAGAAAGGCTTTCCCGGCCATTGGCCTATTTTAGTTTCGCCCTCAACTATTACTTCGATGGCGAAAATGTTTTTGGTTATCATTTGGTCAATTTTGCAATTCATTATCTGGCGGCAGTATTTTTATTCCTATTTATTTATAATACTCTTCATCTTCCGCTGCTGCGGGAAAAATATTCATCTATTGCCTATCCAATAGCAATGCTTTCAACTTTTTTCTGGGCAATAAATCCAGTTCATGTAACATCAGTTACTTACATCGTACAGCGCATGACCTCAATGGCTGCTCTTTTTTACATTATGTCCATGTACTTTTATCTAAAATTTCGTACCCAAGATAAGTTCATTTATTCAATTATTTATTTTATACTGTGTATTTTTGCTGGAATAGCTGCCGTACTGTCCAAAGAAAATGCGGTTATGCTTCCTTTATGTATATTACTTTTTGATTTAATTCTAATACAGGGATTGGACAAGAAAGCTGTAAAGAAATTTTCCAAGATTATCTTATTACCGGTGGCCATTATTTTCGTACTAGGTTTCATCTTTACCGATTTCTCATCTGTTTTGGGAGGATATGAAACCCGTGATTTTACTATGATGCAAAGACTTTTAACCGAACCTCGTATCATCATATTTTATTTATCGCTATTATTTTATCCAATTTATTCCCGCTTAACTTTACTTTACGATATTGATCTTTCCACTTCTCTTTTTCACCCCTGGTCAACGCTCCCGGCAATTTTTTGCATATTACTACTAATATTGGCTACTGTATATTTAGTAAAAAAATATCCCTTAATTTCTTTTTGTATAATTTTCTTCTTTTTGAACCATATTGTTGAAAGTTCGTTTATTGCACTGGAGTTAATTTTCGAACATCGTAATTATCTTCCTGCCATGCTTCTTTTTATATTGCCTTCTATTTTGATAATTAATGTTCTTGATTACTTTTCACATAAGAAAACAATCCAATTTGCTTGCGTAATTAGTGTAATAATAATCTTAACAGGACTAGGTGATATAACTTTCCGGCGTAATACAATTATTTCTGACGAATTTAATTTATGGTTTGATAATATCGAAAAATATCCTAAATTAAGCCGTACTCACTCCAACCTAGGTAATTTTTATTTAATTAAAGAGCTTAAGCCACAAGCATTACACGAATATGAAAATGCCATGGTTTTAAACAATTTTGGTAGTATTGAAGCCCGGGCAACCCAAGAGCACAATTTAGGACTTTATTATTTTAACGAAGGTAAATATGATTTCGCGCTCGCTTATTTGGAGAGATCATATGAAATTATGCCATTTTTTCGTTCTAATTCAATCCATATAGCCGAAATACGGTTACTAAAGAATGAATATCCACAAGCTCACAGATTTATTGAGTCGGAATTAAATAAATATAGTTCTGATTTTGATTTAAACAAAATGTTCTGTCTAATATTATTGAAAGAAAATAATTTCACAGCCGCTGCCCTATATGCAAGAAAAATGTTGATAAACGATCCATCCGGTTATTTTCCCCTTTCAGTTTTAGCGGAAACTTCACGGCATAAAGGAAATTTCCAGTCGGCCATTTCCTTTTGGAAGCTCTACCAACAGTCCTTACCCCTAGATCCCTATGCTAATCTCGCGCTAATTGAGTTGTACGCTCAAACTAATAATTTTAAATTGCTGTACCAAGAATTAGCTAAATTATATTGTCTAAAGAGAAACCAAACGCTTTTCTCCTACATAAAAGAAATATCCCGAAATAAAAATCTTTTAGTCTACACCCCGGATTGGGGAAGGATCAAAAATATTGTCGAAAAAAGAAATAGGTTTTTTTAATATACCTTATTAGATAAAAAAATAGCGCAAAATTTTAACTTCGCGCTATTTAATCTATATTTTATGAGTTTTCAAAAATTTAGCGTAAAATTTAGCGTTGCGGAAATTTTTGAATCTAATATCTGATTTCAAAACCTGCCAAACTTGGAAACCCTCTTTCAAAGAAATATCAAGATAAGCTGCACATTCCTCATATTTTTTTTGCTGGGAGTACACACTGGCAATCCCATAATAAATATATCCCTTATTATGATCTATCATCTTATTTAGCGTTTCATACTGGACCAGGGCTTCGTTATCGAGACCGGCATTTTGATATGCCTGTGCTAAATTCAACCTTGCCGGTACGTTGCTGGGATCTCTTTTGATCACAAACGAAAAATGAGCTATTGCTTCTTCATATTTACCCTGTTTGGCCAACATAATCCCAAAATTATTGCGGACATCCAGGTTATTTTGATCCAGATCAAAAGCCTTCGCCATGAGCTTTACCGCCTCAGCGACATTGCCAGCGCGGCTCTGAATGAGAGCCAGATGCATATACGGGTTTGCCAAATTCGGATCTAAGGCGATTGCCTTTTGGAAATATTCAATGGCTTTCTCGTCGTCATTTTTCGCTACTAAACAAACTCCATAGTTATAGTAAGCCATCGCTAGGTTCGGATTAAGCTTGATGCTTTTGGCGAAATAAATCATGGCCTCATCTATTCTGCCCAAAGATACAAGTGTATCACCCAGGTTATTGAACGCAAGCCCATTTTCTCCCGCAACTTCCAGGCAGCGGTTAAATAAAGCAAAACTATTGGAAAAATATATATTCTGAGCCCTGGTTAAGAATGCAAAATAAACTAGCATGACACCGTATAAGATGAATTTTAAGAGCTTGGAGTAACTGCCCTTTAATCTTTCGTCGGCTTCCCAGATGACCATAATAAAGATACCAATCATGGGGATGTACATGAACCGGTCGGCCATGGCCGGCCAAAGGCCCGCCTGGATCAGGCCGCTGGCCGGTAACATGGCAATAAGAAACCAGAGCCATCCCATGATCAGCCATGGCCTTTTTTCCCTCGTGATGAAAGTCAGAATAGTTATTAAAACTACAACGGACAGAGCTAATAAAAAATATAAAAGGATAAATGTTTTGGGAAAAGGATAAAAGATGGATAAATCGACCGGCCAGATAATATTACGCAAATATTGAATAATAGAAACAAAATAATTGTAAATTCTCATGTAAAATGGAACAAGCTCTTTTGTAACGAGAAAGTGACTGTGCAAAACTGACGCCATAGTTATCAACATTGAGCATAGTGAAAGAATCAGAAAGGGCAATTTTTCTACAATAATACCGCCCATAGCGGATTCCCAAAAGGAAATAAATCTATTTATAGGCTTAGAAATAATAGCGTTGCTTTCATCATTATTTACCGCCGATCTCTCGAATCTTTTCAGCGGCCAATAGTCCAGTAATAAAAGAAGCACGGGGAAAGTAAGAATTGAGGGTTTGCTCATTAAACCGAAGGCATAAAGGCACAAGATTAAGGCATACTGCCACTTTTTCTTTTTCTCCGTATAATGAAGGTAGGTATAAATCGCACTAAATAAGAATAAAGTGCTGAGTACAGTTTTTCTTTCCGCCAGCCAGGCCACAGATTCGACATTCAAAGGATGGAGGGCAAACAATAACGCCACAAAAGCCGCCTTGCCCTGAGCTCCGGTCATCCGCGATATAATGAGGAACAGCAGGAGGGCATTAAAAATATGGATGGCCAGATTGACCAGCAGATGAGGCCCCGGTTTAACGCCGAAGAGCTGGCAATCCAGCATATGGGAAAGCAAAGTCAAAGGATGCCAGTACGAAACATTGGTGAAGGTAAAAGTCCACTTAATGTTTTCAAGACTGAATCCATTTTTGACATAACTACTTGTTGATACATATATATTATCATCAAAATTGAGGAACTGATGATCCTGGACATTCCAGTAAAAAAAAATGGTCAGCCCTACTATCGCACATAAAATAATGGCTTTTGTAAAAAGGGGCGTCAGTTTGAATTTATTATTTTTCATACTAAAACCAGTGGAGCCCCTCCGGCGGGAGCCGGAGGCTTCTTTCAAACACGCGACATCCCCGCAGATTACATAAAGCATTCATCCCCCGGTTGGAGCAGAGGGCATTCTGCGGCGGGGTAAAAAAAGTAGCCGACCATTTTGCGATCAGCTATCTTTTTCCCGTATCATTGTTGACAATGTTTTGCTAACAAAAAATCTGCAGAACATAATATGAACTTTGTCCGAACAACATTAAAAATTAATATATGTTAAAACTTCTTGAATTGTAGGTACCTATGTTAGTATTTCCAGTCCACCAGGTTGGGCCGGAAGTCACGGTAACTGTTACCGCACCGGCAGTATTGGCAATCGTACCCGAGAAATCTCCGACGCCAACGGGACTTGTCGGGGTATATGTAGTTGTTGAGGGTGTAGCCAGCAAAGCACTTGCATATTGCAGAGTTGTCGTTGATTTTAATGCCGCTACAGCACCTTGCACAGCATATTGCTGAGCGCTGGTCTGCATATTTAAATACTTAGGCACGGCCACTGCGGCCAAAATACCCAAAATAACCAACACCGCAATGATTTCGATAAGCGTAAAACCTTTTTGATTTCTCATTTTTTTTCTCCTTTTTTAAAGTTTGTTAATAAAGATTTATTTGACTCGATAACGTCTTTGTTAATGCTTTATTTGCATTTATATAACAGCAATATCCATGCCATTTATATAAAAACCCCACCCCCTTCCTAATCTATATTGTCTTGCTTGTAAGTTATTTATTTAATTGCCTTTTCCTGTATTACCAATTGTACCTCGTCGCACCTAAAGTTCTTAGCGCTTTTAAATAAATTACAAATATTGGTGTATCATCTACAATTATTGTAGATCTCTAACACCATTTATATCGATATCAAGTTTCTTTATTCTATGCCAAAGGCTTCTTTGATTTATACCCAAGATACTTGCGGCTTTAACTTGAATTCCTCCGGTCATTTTTAAGGCGTTAATTATTATCTCTTTTTCCAGGATCATTAATTTATCATCCAAATTAATGTTTCTATTAGAATTATCGGTTATCGACATTAAACCCTGTCTGTTAATTATATCAGGCAAATGGTAAGGTTCAATAAAATCTTTATCGGCTAAAACTAAAGCTTGTTCCAAAACATTTTTTAATTCCCTAATGTTTCCCGGCCAGGAATATCCGATGAAAAGCTGTAAAACCTGCGGTGATAACTTAATTTTTTTCTTAAAGTTGCTCAAAAAATAATTTGCCAAAAGAGGAATATCTTCCATCCTTTCCCTCAGGGCCGGCAAAAAAATAGAAAAAACATTGAGGCGAAAGTATAAATCTTCCCTGAATAATCCATCTTTAATCATTTTGGGTAAATTTTTGTTCGTCGCCGCTATAAAGCGGACATCGACACGAATTGGAACAGATCCACCGACTCTTTCAAATTCTTTTTCCTGCAAAACACGCAAAATTTTCGCCTGCGTAGCCAAAGGCATATCGCCAATTTCATCGAGAAACAATGTTCCACCATCAGCTATTTCAAATTTCCCTTTCTTTTGAGTTGTAGCGCCGGTAAAAGAACCTCTTTCATGACCAAAAAGCTCACTTTCTAATAAACCCTCCGGGATGGCTACACAATTAATTTTAATAAAAGGCTTGCCTTTTCTCAAGCTATGTTCGTAAATACTCGTAGCAATCAATTCCTTTCCTGTTCCGCTTTCACCGGTAATAAACACCGTGGAATCGGTTGGTGCTACTTTCATAATTTGTGTAAAAATATTGCGCATTGCAGCGCTGGAACCAATAACTTCCGGGAATAATTCTTTTGCCTCCACGCGGCTTAGAATATTCGCTACATTATCAAACACCATGGTAATTTTATCTAAATCATCAGTTATACTTTCCTGTTTTACCAAAGGAGAATTTTTTAGAATAGGTATTTTTTGCGCTTTATTAATAAATTGTTCGAGTGGTTTCAAAAGAATTCGTAAGATAAGAGAGCTAATTAAAAAAGTTAAAAATCCTATGGCAGTAATTAAATAGACAAACCCCAGAGAAGATATCTGATTGTTATTTTCATACTGGTTATTAAGTAATTGATAAGTTAAAATAATACCTATAATTGTTATTCCGGAATAAATTACCGGAATTAATACGTAAAGGTTAATATAGAATTTATTTTTATTCATTTTTTTATATTTTACTGTTGATGTGTTGCCAATTTGGTGAGATCCCATATGGGCATAAATATGGCCAGAGCAAAAAAGCCCACAACCGCGGCTAAACCGATAATAAGAATCGGGCCGATGGCGTCCGAAAGGCCTTTAACGGCATATTCAACTTCATCATCGTAGTGCTTGCTAATTTCCCTTAACATTTCATCAATATTTCCCGATTCTTCGCCGATAGCAATCATATCAATAACCATGGGAGTAAAATATTTGACGGTTTTTAAAGGTGCAGAAATTCCGGCGCCTTCTTCAATGCGCTCGCGGACATGCTCGAAGGCGCGAGAAATAGCCGCATTGCCGATTGTCTCGGATAAAATAGTCAATGATTGCATAACGGGAACGCCGCTCGTTTGCAAAATAGCAAAAATACTGGCAAAACGAGATAATGCCGCTTTCTTAAATAATGGACCAAGTATAGGAATTTCCAGTATAAAAGTATCTTTCAACAGTTTTCCGTTTTGAGTTTGAAAATATGAATACAATCCAAAAATTATAACACCCACGCCCGTAAGAATTATATACCAGTAATTTTTTAAGTAAGTGTACAAAAACATGGCAATTTTTGTAGGCCATGGTAAATCTATCCCGGCTTTGCTGAAAAGAGAAACAAATTGAGGTATGACAAAAGTTAAAAGTATGATAAAAGCAATACCTAAAGCGATAACGACAATCATAGGATATCTCAACGCCGCCTTAATATCTGCTTTAACCTTTGTTTCATGTTCGATAATATAAATCAGACGATCTAAAACGCCGGGCACATTGCCGCTTATTTCTCCGGCTTTAATCATAGCGCAGTAAAGTGGTGAAAATATTTTCGGATATTTCTGCAGAGCTTCCGAAAGAGATGAACCTTGTCTGATATCCTGAACAATTATTGATATTGCTTTTCTTAATACGCGGCTTTCTGTTTGAGCTTCCAGAACTTGTAGAAGTCTTAATATCGGCACACCGGCGCTCAGCATGGAACGAAACTGCTTTGTAAAAATGATAAGGTCAGATGCCCGAACTGTGTTCGTAAAGGTCATAATTGTCGACCATGTATTATCTGCCGATTTATCCTGTTCCTGAATCATTTTTAAAGGTATAAGACCACGCAATGCCAATATCGAATTTGCCGCATCAACAGAATCAGCATCCAGCGTTCCTGATACTTTATTTCCATTTTCATTGAATGCATGATAAATATAACTGGGCATATTTCATCCTTAATTTTAGTTTAGCTCATAACGGCGGAGGCCGCTTCTTCCAAAGTGGTGATCCCTTGCATTACTTTTTGGGCCGCATCTTCCCTTAATGTCCTCAACTTGCCGGCATCCACCGCCGATCGGGTAATTTCCTTGCTTGGCCTTTTATTGAGGATCATATCTTGAACCATATCGTCATTGACTAAAACTTCAAAAAGGCCGGTTCTTCCTTTGTAACCCATGTTCTTACATTGGTAACAACCTTTGCCGCGCTGGAAATTAGCTTTTTTTGCTTCTTCCTTTGATATTCCAAATGCTGCCAGGGCCGCTTCCGGCGGATTATAAGGTTCTTTACAATACGGACAAACAGTGCGCACCAATCTTTGGGCAAAAGAAACGAGCATAACAGATGAAATCAAAAAGGACTCGATGCCCATATCAATGAATCGCGTTATGGCTCCGGCAGCATCGTTGGTATGCACCGTGCTCAAAACTCTATGTCCTGTCTGAGCGGCTTGCACGGATATCGCGGCGGTTTCCGCGTCTCTAATCTCACCCACCATGATGACATCCGGGTCCTGACGAAGAATTGAGCGCAAACCGCTGGCAAAGGTCATTCCCGCTTTACGGTTTAGCTGCGCCTGGCGGACATTATTTACCCTGTATTCGACAGGGTCCTCCAGAGTAATTATATTTATATCCGGTTTGTTTATCGAATTCAAAATTGCGTAAAGACTTGTACTTTTACCGCTTCCTGTAGGCCCGGTGCTTAAGATCAATCCATAAGGTTTAATGATCATTTTCTCGATTTTTGCCATATCTTCCGCAACCATGCCTAAACGATCAAGACTGTAAATTCCCCCGCTCATATCCAGCAGACGCAAGACAATATTTTCTCCGTAAATTGTGGGAATGGAGGAAACCCTGACATTGATTTCCTTCTTCTCTATTTTGAGGGTAAATCTTCCGTCTTGAGGAATTCTGGATATAGTAATATCCATATTGGCTAAAATCTTCATTCGGGCGATGATGGGCAAGAAAAGAGATTTGGGAGGCGAAGGCACTTCCAAAAGTTTACCGTCAATGCGAAAGCGCAGCTGCACGGTGTTTTGCTGCGGGCTGATGTGGATGTCGCTTGCTCCGTCGCGTATAGCTTGAGCAAAAATAGAATTAGCCAGACGAATGACAGGCGCTTCACCTGCCATATCCTGCAAGGAGGCAATTTGAACTTCTTCCTTATCCCGCCCTTCCTCAGCCTGCACATCCGGTTGAGAGTCTATTTCCATGCTTTCCATAATACCGCCCAACCCGGATTGCATGCCGTACAAACTATTGATGATCTGATTGACTTCTCTTTCCGAGCAAATTACCGGTTCCACTTCCGCGTTGGCCAACACTTCAATGGAATCCAGTATATTTATATCCAACGGATCGACAATGGCGCAGGTCAGTAATCGTCCCTTCTTTTTTAAAGGAGCTACTTGATATTTTTGCGCGGTTTCAATGGGAATATAATGCGCTAAACTGACATCAAGAGGAAAATTGTCCGGATGATATTTCTGAATACTGAGTTGCTGACTCAATAGATCTATTATTTGTTGCTCATTGACTATTCCCTGTCGAGTCAAATACTGGCCCAGCTTCAAACCGGCTTTCTTTTGATCAACTAACGCCTGTTTGAGCTTTTCTTCGGTCAAAAGCCCGGCTTCTATAAGCATTTCACCCAAACGTTTCTTAATCTTCATTCAACCTCCCGAAAGACCTTCTCCTCAAAGCTGCAGAGCTTTGCGGTTGAAAAAAACCGTATTTGCATCCCACTGGGATATAATTTTTGTTTTAGCGGCAAGTGCAGGCGGTAATTTGTTTATTGCTTTTTGAGCCTCATGACCATTAGTGAATATTTTGTCAATAACGATCGCGAAGGTAATTCCATTTTCCACTTTATTCCAAAAAGGAAATAAAACTAAAGGAGGCATATTTTGCCGATAGTGATTTTCCTCAAAAAAGCTATACATTATTTCTATATCTTTTCCTTCTTTTAACAGTACAATAAAATTACCACTATTAAGCGGCTTTACCTGAGCGGGAATCCAAGGCAGCGTTATTATGACTCCTTCCCCAATTATGTCCTTATTTTTAATATGGTGATTAGCGTTAACTACTGATTCGATAATTTTAGGACTGGCCTCGCCATAGATGTTTTGCAGCGTCCACCAAAGGGTCATTCCTTTTTTTATTGTTAACATTCCAATGGTATCGGGCATTTTATTCTGCTGGTTCTTTTCTTCCTCCATAACCGGTGAATCAGGAAGGGAAGCTGTTTTTATGGAAGCGGGGGCAATATTAGTCGGCGTTAGTTGTCTAGTTTCCGAAACAATTTGGGGTGATGGTGATGGCGATGGCTTATAGGCATTAACATTGGAACGATCCAGAATAAATGTCTCTAATAAATAACCCAGAGCAACAATAATCATGATACTCGCCAGCGCCCATTTTACTCCTCTCCATAATGGCGCCGCCATTCCGCTTACGCATCTTCTGACCAAAAACCAACCGGCTTTCTTCTTGTTGCGAATAATCATCTTTAAAATTACTTGATGGCAAAGAGCAACAACTTTGCGCGGATAACCTCCCGTGGCCAGATAAATTGCCACAAGCCCCCCGAAGCTGAATAAAGAAGGCGCAATTTCAAAATCCCTCGCGACACTAATGCGGAATTTTATCATTGCCCGCATTTGCTCAAAATTTAGCGGCTGGAGATAATAAAGAAGATTAACCCGATCAAAAAGATTGGCGCGTCTTTTTAGTATTGATTTGAATTCTTTTTGAGCAAAGATTATTATTTGCAGCAGCTTGAAACTATTGGTTTCATAATTAAGAAATTCCCGCAGTATCTCCAGGCAATTCTCGGGTATTTTTTGACCTTCGTCAATGACCAAAACAACGATTCGTTTTTCATCAACACCTCTGCTAAAAAGATAATCTTTAATTTTTTCTTTTAACTGCCATTCGCTCTCACCATTATTGGAATCTTTAATTCCCAGCATCAAGGCAACGGTTCGCAGGAATTCAACAGCGCTGTTAAACGACGGATCAAGCAAAAGGTGTGTTTCGATTTCCGCCGCATCTGCCGGTGTGGAAGAAAAGTTCTGGATTAGTTTGCGGCATAAAGTGGTTTTGCCGGTGCCGATGTCTCCTATGACTACATTAAGCCCACGGCGCAACCGAACAGACAACTCCAGCTTTTGCAGACAGCCGGTGTGCTGCGGCGATTGAAAAAGAAATTCCGGCTCCGGTGAATTGGAAAAGGGTTCCTTTTTAAAATTGAGAATATTGTAATATTCCATTTTAAAGCATCATCTCTCGCAGTTTGATCTGCGCTACTGCTTAGGCTCCAAATCTTTTTTGCTTTCGGGTGTTGTTCCGGCATTTTCTTGTTGGGGCACAGCTCCATTTTTTTGTGTAACATCGGATTCAGCCGGCTCGGCATTCTTGTCAATTTTACCTAATTGCAATATATGCGGTGTGATAAAAATCAGCACTTCTTCTGTTTTATCGTCTTTGCTATCCGCTTTAAAAAGCCAGCCCAAAACAGGGATATCTTTTAACCCCGGCCATCCGGTATCCGAATCCGTTATGGTTTTTCTGGTTAAACCGGAAATAACAATTGTTTCGCCATCCTTAACAATCAAGACCGTTTGTGTTTGCTTTTTGATAATATAAGGATCTCCCAAGCTGTCTTTCCTCGTCAGATCCACATCATCCTTTTGCACAAAAATTGTCATTTTTAAATTTTTACCGTCAATTACATGCGGCGTGATTTCCAAACGCATAACGACATCTACAAAAGTGGTAGAGTAAGTTGGGGTGGTACTACCACTTGTGTATTGAATTGTTACATAGGGAACTCTTTCGCCATTTTCCGTGAACGCTTTTTGATTGTCTAATGTCGTTATGGACGGACTGGAAAGAATATTTAACAGGCTGGCAGTCTCCAGGGCCTGCAGTTGCATTTCCAGCAGATTCCCGCCTAAAGTACCGAAAATCAGACCCAAAGAGCCGGAAGCAGTAGATGCTAGATTGGCTGCGGGGAAATTTACTCCAAAACCTTGACCAGCTATTCCTGTAGGACCTGTCGCTGTTGGAGTATAACCACCGGTCATCGGACTAGCAGTACCGCCTGTTCCACCAGGAGTAATGTATAGGTTTTGATTACCAACACTTGTACCATACATCCCCCCCCACATGATTCCTAAATTCCGGGCAACTTCCTTTGTCGTTTCCACGATATTGGCTTTGATTAAAACCTGCGGAGTCGGTTTATCTAGCTTTTCAATAATCGGCAGCATCTTCTCCAGATCACTACTCATGGCGGAAACAACCAGCGAGTTGCTGTGCTCGTCAACTTTAACCGAACCGCGCGGTTTTCCATCCTTGTCTTTTGTCAGCAAATCCTGCAGCGTCTCCATTAATTTCTTGGGATCGGCATAATCGATGTTTATCACTACCGGTTGTAAAAGCGGCTCCACCCATTGAATATCCCGTAATTGAACCTTTTTTTTCAAATCCTGTTCGATATCATCAATGGTTTTCACCAGAATTATATTACCCTCCCAGACATAAGATAAACCATAAGTGCGCAATAACCCGTTAAAGGCCTGGTCCCAGGGAACTCCCCGGAAGTCAACGCTGATTTCACCTTTAAGGTCATTTTTTACCATCAGGTTCAAATCAACCGACTTGGCCATTGCCCGGAGCACGGCTTTTAGTTCCGCCTGACGCATGGTCAGATTAATTTCCTTGGAAGGTAGTTTTTTTATAGATGATCTCGCCAATGCCGCGGCAGAAGATTGCTTTGCCGTTAAATCCGCTACATTAATCATTTTAGGCTCGGCAGCAGGAGAGTGGCCTTGGGAATTCTCAGCTGCAGTACTCCATTTCTCAAAAAAAGGATCATTTTTCGTGCTATGTAGCTCAGTGGCACAGCCGCAGAATAACATCAGCGCGAAAATAATTAATCCCCACGTGACAATATTTTTATTAATTATAGAGTATTTCAAATTGAAAACCTCCACTGTTAAATTTTATTCTTGTATGGGAATCTCCACTTCGTTTCCCGTATTTTTATTGACAAGCAAAACTTTCGAAGGTGTAATTCCTTTTAAAATGTACCCTTCCATTTCCAATTGCTCACCTACCCTGTATTCCAGCCCATTAATAACGGCCAGCCTCTTTTTGCCGGAATCAACATATCCGGAATAAATTATTTTAGATTCGGAAACGCCGGCCGCACCTTCTCTTGCCGCCCATTCTTTATAGGAATGCCTTTCCCAAAAAGGATTCTTTTGCCAATCGGCCTCGGCTCTCCCAATTATGTGAGCATCAACACCAACGGCAATATTCTTTATTAGGTCATTTTGCAAATCGCTCACAAAAGTATTAATTTCGACAGAATTGGTGCCGGTTTCAGCTTTTTTACCGGCCGGACCGGCAATTAAATATTCATAAGCCGCGTATAAAATAAACAAAGCCGCAATTACCAATATGATGATTTGTCTTTTATTTAATTTAGCCATAAATACCTTTTTCTATTAACTGCCGATTGCTATCCAAATTTTGATTCTAAATTCCATGGCATCGGGATTTTGCTGAATACGAATTTCCTCAATTCTATCCAGATAGGGCAGAGCTCCCAATTCGATCAGCATTTTCCGAAAATTGGCAAATTCTCCCTTTAACACAGCGTTGTGCAAAAGAAATTGAGACGAACTAGTCAATGTGCTCAGATCCGGCGTAGATGATACTATTCTTAATCCGGATTTTTCCGCTATCGTTTTTAAAGCATTTTGAAACTTGCCTGCTTCTGCACGAGGTATTGTTGTTTTTGGGGGATTAGGCAAGACACGTGGATCTTTATTCTCCGTCGTTTTGAGCAAAGCCAAATAAATTGGCCCCAGTTCCTTTTGCGCTTCAATCTGATATTCCATTTTTTTTACTTCACCGGCTCTATTGGCCTGATATCTATTTATTGGAAAAATTACCACGAGAAGAAATAACAATATAATCCCGCCGCAAATAATTAGGTACCAAAGACTTTTTTCCGGTATATTAAGTTTAAATTTATTCATCATGGCTAGCCCAATTTAGCACTCAGAGTAAAATGAAGGACTTCACTTTTTTTGAAAGTAATTATGCCGCTTTTCTGCACCGATACCTGACGCAGCATCGGTGAGTTTCCCAGTTTCACAACATACTGCGCCAATGATGAATCCAGCGCATCGCGTTCCCCAAAAATAACCCCCTCTACAATAATATCATCACTTATTTCTTTTGCTGTTTTATCAGGATTGATCTTGGCCAAGCCGAATCCTCCCGTATTTATTTTAATATTGATCAGGCGTATATTTTCAGGTGTAAGAGCCGCAAATTCTCCAATTGTCGCTACGCCCAAATACCTCTGTACATATTGGTGGGAAATCTGCTTCCGAGTCTTTACTTCATCGGCCATTTTGGAGATTTTATCTGTGGACAAAAGCGGATTAAACAAGGCTACTTCCTTTTCTAATTTTACCCGTTTTTTGCCAAGAATATTAATTTCCACAGCTTGGTAGCCCACCGCGATAATGCAAATAATTAAAGCTGCGGCAAAAGAGGCGAAAATGCTTCTGTTAATCCGTTTTATACGTATTTCTTTATCTTTTTCGCGGTAAGTGAAAATAGTATTGGGTGTACGTATATTGTCTGAGAAGGAAAGTCCCAGAGCAGGAACCAGGGACACTTTCTCGGAAAGAGATAACGATTCAGAGATAGAAGCAGCTTTTTGTTGTTTAATAAAAGGATCAAAAAATTCGGTTTTTATCCCTAGCTGGTCGCTAATGTAAATTAAAAGGGGATTGTAAACATTCATTACCGATGAAATGTAGAGCTTTTCGATTTTTTCGTAACCAATTGAGGAGGTGTAATATTCCAATGTCCGTTCTATCTGGCGGGCCAATCTTTCCCATACCGGAAAAACCATCTCCAATATTTCTTCTTCTCTTAAAACGTGACCGGCACCAGTATTGCTCAATTTTTCCGAATCGGGGCTCAGACTAAAAAGAATTTTTTTTGTTTCATCTTTTTCCAGTTTCAAATGGGGTGTTTTTTCTAAAACAGAATCGGCTATTGCTTCCATCATACTGTTGGTACCGGTTTTAATTCCGCGGGTCATCACCAGATTATCTTTACTATAGATGTCAATGCGGCAAAAATCATTGCCGATAAATAAACTGGCGAACGTTCCTTCACTCGGCGGCATCCACTTCGACCGAAAAATATTTTGAATAGCAAAAGGAGCTATTGTAATTCCGGTGAGAGGCACTCCTATATTTAAAAATAAAGTTTTAGCTCTTTCAATTTCTACTTTTGGCGCGGTGTAAACCATTACTAAATATTTGGAGATGCCCTTATCAACAATTTCACCTTGCAGTTCAAAATCGAAAATATAATCTTTTTCATCTATGGAAATTTCTTTTTTGGCCGTCCAGTAGATAACATTCTCCAACTGCTTTTTGGGAACGTGCGGAATTTTCATATACTGGACGTTCACCTCGCCGGCCGGCATCATTGTCCATATATTACAATCGGCGATCGATCCGCAAAAAGCAACCAGAGATGACTTTAAAAGCGAGTTGAATTCTGATGAGCCTTTGGATGTCAAATGACCATATTGGATCATCCTTTGGTCAGTTAAAACAGGCCTGCCGTCAGAAGATTTGACAGTCTTCGCCAGATTAATAAATTCCTGGCCAATATCAACTCCGACAGTGAAACGTTTTTTATCGGACAGGCCCTTATATATTGAAATATTTTTTGTTTTAGCCGATTTTTTTGGAGATAAAGTCAGCTTGGGTTTAACCACTTGACCGGGATACCCTTCATTTTTGCCACGGATGACATTAAGAAGTTTTTCTGTTGAGTTTATATCGTCTGTGCTGGCCAAAAAACTCTCCTTATGCTAAAATATACTTTAAATTGTCACTTTTTATAGATTTTACCACTTTTGTTAATTTTATCAATATATTTCTGTTAATGCAACATATTTTGTAGGTGTTCTTCAATTTTTTCGGATTTTGTTTTCAGTTGATTTTACTGACTGATTTTTTGAAAAAGGCAGGAGAGATTTACCAATTCGATCCTTTGAAAACTCGGGGCGAGTTTAAATCTTTATTATTATTATTTAAATTCAGAATTCGACATATTAAATAAAAAAAAGAGGTATTATATCACTACGAGCGTGCTAACAATTTACTCTGATAAAATATTCTTTCAGTTAAAATGGTCAAAAAGAACAATAAAGCGTTTAGTCAGTAAATCGTAAACTTCGACGAAAATGCAGGACTTCAACCCGTAATAAACACAATCCACGCCCGAAGAAAAATATCAACACCACGCATTACATTTTGTGGCCAAAATTCTTTTGACAC
>Ga0187862_10000949_pt1 | contig 31842 bp, 30 predicted proteins | sample June2016WEW_10_1_FD_133003 | JGI IMG/M metagenome (GOLD analysis project Ga0187862, IMG submission 133003) | Peatland microbial communities from SPRUCE experiment site at the Marcell Experimental Forest, Minnesota, USA - June2016WEW_10_150 | ecosystem: Environmental > Terrestrial > Soil >...
CGGCGATCCGCATTCGTCGATCTTCGACGCGCCGTTGACCAAGGTGATTGGAAACAGGCTGGTGAAAGTATTTTCGTGGTACGACAACGAATGGGGCTACTCGAACCGGCTCGCGGATGTCGCTGCGTTCGTCGCGGCCCAGCTTTAGCCGCGCGGGCAACCGAGCTGAACCGGGAGTGAGTGGCTGCGATGCCTGTGTTACCGATCACGCGCCTTGAGTTTAAGGACAAGAAGGTGCTCGTGCGATGCGATTTCAACGTGCCGATCCACGAGGGGAAGATCCAGGATCCGGCGCGAATCGACGCGAGCCTCGACACTATTCGCTACATCCTCGAGCATGGCGGGTCGGCCGTGCTCTGCTCGCATCTGGGGCGTCCCAAAGAGCGCAGCGCCGAGCTCAGCCTCAAGCCCGTGGCCGAGTATCTATCCAAGGCGCTCGGGCAGAAGGTCGCGCTTGCGCCTGACTGCATTGGCGATCACACCGGCAAAATGATCGAGGCGCTCAAGCCGGGCGACGCGATTCTGCTCGAAAATCTGCGCTTCCACAAAGAAGAGGAAGCCAACGATCGCGACTTCTCGCACGAACTGGCGCGCCACAAACAGGTCTATGTGAACGACGGCTTCGGCTCCGCACATCGCGCGCACGCCTCGACGGTCGGAGTCACACGATTCATCTCGGAGCGCGCGGCCGGATTCCTGATGATGCGCGAGCTCGAAGCGTTGCGCGCGGTCACCGAGAATCCGCAGCGCCCGTCGGTCGCGATCCTGGGCGGCGCAAAAGTCTCCGACAAGATCGGCCTCATCAGAAATCTGCTGACCAAGGTCGATGCGATCCTGATTGGCGGCGCGATGGCGTACACGTTTCTCAAGGCTCAGGGCGTCGCCGTCGGCCGCTCGCGCGTCGAAGACGACAAGCTCGAGCTGGCAAAGGAATTGCTCGCCGAGGCCGCGCGCAAAGGCGTCAAAATCGTGCTGCCGTCGGATCATATTGTCGCATCCGCTCCCGAAGCCGGCGCGACGCCTCATACGGTCAGCGAAATTCCCTCCGAGATGATCGGGCTCGACATCGGACCGGATACCGCGGCGGCGTTTATCGCGGAAATCGCGCGTGCCAAAACCGTCATATGGAATGGCCCGCTCGGACTCTTCGAAATCCCGGCGTTCGCGGGCGGCACGATGCGAGTCGGTGAAGCACTCGCCAATCAACCGGGCGTCATTTCGATAATCGGCGGCGGCGACACGGCTGCGGCCTTCGCGCATGCGCCGTGGGCCAGCAAGTTCACCCATATCTCGACCGGTGGCGGAGCCACGCTCGAATATCTGGAAGGCCGCGAGCTGCCCGGCGTAAAGGCGCTCGAAGTTTGACATCGTACCGACAGGAAGGACGCGCGTGCGCAGGAAACTAATCGCCGGAAACTGGAAGATGCATCTTGGGCCGGCCGAGGCCCGCGCGCTTATCGCGGCAATCCGCGCCGAGATCGATCGCGACGCCGCGACGCTGGCCAAAGATCGCGACGTGATGGTCGCGCCGCCCGCGATTCTCATCCCGGCCGTGGCGCAGGCGCTGGCAGGCTCGTCGATCCTGCTGGGCGCGCAAAATATGCACTACGAGGACAAAGGCGCGTTCACCGGCGAGGTGTCGCCGCCGATGCTGAAGGCCTATGGCGTGACCCACGTCATCGCCGGCCATTCCGAGCGCCGCCACGTTTTCCATGAAACCGACGAACTGATTAACCGCAAAGTGCTCGCCGCGCTCAAGCACCGGATGGCGCCGATTTTGTGCGTCGGCGAAACCCAGGACGAGCACGACAGTGGCCGTGCGCTGGATGTCGTCCTGCACCAGCTCCAGCGCGGCCTTGAGAGCGTTGGCGACGATCATATGACCGCGGTGGCGATTGCGTACGAGCCGGTGTGGGCGATCGGCACCGGGCGCAACGCGACGCCCGAACAGGCCGAATCGGTGCACGGCGCGATCCGCGGCGCGATCCTCGAACGATACGGCTCCGAGCGCGCGGCGGCGGTGCGGATAATTTACGGCGGCAGCGTAAACGCCGACAATGTTGACTCGCTCGTCTCCAAGCCCGATATTGACGGGGCTCTGGTCGGCGGGGCAAGCTTAAAGGCTGACTCGTTCGCGCGCATCGTCAGGGCGCGGACTCGCTGAAGAAGACAAAATGGTTTCAATCGTTGTTTCGATTCACGTGATCGTTTGCGTGGCTATGTGCATCATTATCCTGCTGCAGCAGGGCAAGGGCGCGGAGGTCGGCGCCGTTTTCGGCGGTTCGAGCCAGACCGTCTTTGGCGCCAGCGGAGCGGGCAACGCGCTGACCAAGGCGACGTGGACACTGGCGATTATTTTTTTCGCGAGCTCGATCTTTCTGGCACTGGCTTCTGCGCGGCGCGTGACCGGCAGTATCTTCGATCGGCCGTTCTCCTCGGCGCCGTCGAGCGTGATGCCGGCGTCGAAGCAGGCGCCCAAGAACGCGCTTCCCGCGGCGCCGGCCCCGGCCGCTCAAAATCCGGCCGGACCCGCGACGCCGTCGTCGGCGAAGTAATAGAAGCAGTAGCTGTACTTTCGGATTTGCGCCGGAGCGCTCAGACCCTCAACCTGGCTCCGGCCGTTACGCATGATGCGCGGGTGGTGGAATGGCAGACACGCCAGTTTGAGGGGCTGGTGGTAGCAATACCGTGCGGGTTCAAGTCCCGCTCCGCGCACCACCAGGGGTGACCCCTGGACCCAATGTTAAGGCCGCCCGCCGTTGGCGCGCGGCAGGGGTGACCCCTGCACCCACCGTTTAGGCCGCGCTCCGTTGTCGCGCGCGTCCCGTGCCGCGAGCGCGCAGTCTCTTAATACTGGCCTCCCTTGCCAACGGGTCTTCCATAGCGTGGTCGCGAAAAGATGCGCCGCGCAGATTTTCGCGTCTTCTCACACCGGGTGCATGGGTCACCCCTGCCCAGGGAAGTGTGAAACCCACGGCGGGTTTCACATTCATTCAAGTGAATTTCCTCCTCACCCTTGCACCCGGCACTAGGAAAACAACGAGCGCTGTTGGGGCGGCTCCGGTGCGGCGGTCGCCTGGGCCGCCATGCATCGTTCATGCTCGATGGGGAAGCCGTAGCGCGCGCGGATACGATCGAAAATCACCCGCATCCGATCGTCATACACATGCGGAACGTACTCGGCCCGCGCGTAAAACATGTCGATACGCTCCGCCAGATGCGGGAATCGCTCCTTGACGAATGGAATGAACCGGCGCGCCGCCGCGGGTTTCAGAAACAGCGAACGCCACCACACTCCCGACGCGCCCGCGCGACGCGCCCCGCGCACCACGCTCTCGATCGCCGCGGGATCGTCCGTCAGTCCCGGAATCATCGGCATCATGAGCACGTTGCAGCGGATTCCCGCCCGCGCCAGCTCCAGCAGCGCTCGCAGCCGCAGGCCCGGGCGCGGCGCTCGCGGCTCGAGGATTCGCTGCAGTTTTCGATCGAGCGTTATCAGCGAGAAGTTCACCGACAGCTTCGAGCGCCGATTAATCTTTTTCAGCCACTCGAGATCGCGAACAATCAAGCTGGATTTGGTCGTGATCGACAGGTCCAGCCCCGACAGTTGCGCGAAAACTTCGAGCATCGAGCGCGTCAGCCCATACTTTCGTTCGGCCGGCTGATAAGGGTCGGTCGCCGTGCCGATTGCGATCGCGTCGGTGCCGATTGGCGTGCGCGAGAGCGTACGCGCCAGGACCTCGGCCGCCATCCGCTTGACGAATATTTTGCGCTCGAAGTCCATCGGGTCGCGCAGTTCGAGAAAATCGTGCGTGTAGCGCGCGTAGCAGTACACGCATCCGAACTCGCAGCCGCGATACGGGTTGATCGTCCATCGAAACGGCATGCGCGGGCTGTCGCATCGATTGAGAATCTGCCGCACCGGCATCTCGATAAACTCGACGCCGCGAGTGGCGTCGAGCTCTTCGGGTGGCGGCGAATAAAGCGGCAATGTGGCGACGGCATTCATCTGACGGCTGGCCATTTTCGCTTTTTCTTCGCTAGCGGTCAAGGGGCAGGGATTGCGGCGTCATCCGGGGCTATGCAGGAGTATCTGATGGGGCAAAGCTGCTAGGTTCTGGATCGCAGCGGGAGGAAATCGTGATGGCGGACAATGGGCGCAAATATCGTGAGAAGTACGGCGACTGGGCTCTCGTGACGGGCGCGTCGGCGGGAATCGGGCTTGAGTTTGCGCGCGCGCTGGCGCGCGAGGGCATGTCGATAGTGCTGACGGCCAGGCGCGAGGATCGGCTGAACGCGCTCGCCGCGGAACTTCGTCAGAATTTTCACGTCGATACGCGGGTGGTCGCCGTCGATCTCGCGGTGCCGGACGGCGCGGATCGTCTGGCCGATGCAGTCGCGGATTTGCCGATCGCATTTCTGGTCAATAACGCCGGCTTCGGCTACGCGGGCCGTTTCGACAAGCTGGCAATAGACCGGCTGCGCGCGATGGTGGTCGTAAACTGCGTCGTGCCGGTGGTGCTGACCGCCCGCATCATGCCCGGGATGGTCAAGCGCGGCCGTGGCGCGGTGATCATTGTGGGATCGGTGGCGGGACGCCAGCCGCTGCCGCTGCACGCGGTTTACAGCGCAACCAAGGGATTCGATTTGCTGTTCGGCGAGGGGTTGTGGGGCGAGTTGCGCGGGACAGGCATCGATGCGCTCGTGATAGAGCCGGGGTCCACGAAGACCGAGTTCCAGGCGGTGGCGGGAGAGAGCGTGGGTCCTGACCACGGCGAGCCGGCGGAAAACGTGGTGCGGGTCGCGCTCGACGCGCTCGGCAAGCAGCCGAGTGTTATCTCGGGATGGTTCAACTGGGTACGCGCCAATGCGACGCGGCTGGTGCCTCGATCGACGGCGGTGATAATCGCGAAGAAGGTGACCGAGGGGTCGACTCCGCAAGAGCTGCGATAGAGGGGATAGCCAGCTTGCTCGAGCCGCCGGCGGCTCGCTCATGGAATTGTCGCGAGGTCGTAGGCGGGCGGCAGTTTTTCCGCGATCGTCGCGAGTGACGACCCGTCAGCGGAGGCGCGAACGATGGCGCCGTCGTTGCAGACCGCGAAGAAGCCGCCGCTTTCCGGATCGGCCTTCAGCCGCATCACCATCCCCCGCCCGAAACTCTGTTCGGTGGAGATCGGCGTAAAACTTTCGCCGCGATCGCCGCTGCGGAACAGCATCGCGTCGGCGCCGGCCGGTCCGACCCGCCAGGTGGGCGGCGGGCCCATCGCGGCCACGGTGAAAACGTTTTCGCTGTCCGGCCTGCTCACCAGCAGCGGAACAGTATAGCTGCGGTTGAGCCCGTGGGTTACGTGATGCCACGATTTGCCGGCGTTGCCGGACAAGTAGAACCCGTTGCCGGTAGTGGCGTAGAGCCGGCGCGAATCAAGCGAGTCCACCGCGACGGTATGAACATCCCAATGGAGACCGTCGTTGAGCGGCTCGAAGGTCGCGCCGTCGTTGCGCGAGCGGAACACGCCGCCCTCCTCGACGCCGACGTACATCGTGGAAGGCTCATGCGGATCGAAGACGATGGAGCGCACGTGCGGGATATGCGGCGGCGGCGGAAACGTCCAGCGGTCGCGCCCCGGAATTTTCAGGAAGCCGTCGGATTCCTTGAAGATGCGCCCGCGATCGTCGCTGCGGAACAGGCGGGCGTGCGACGTCCCGACGAACACGCGATCTTTCACGGCGGGAGAGGCGGCAATCGACCAGACCTCTTCATCGCGCGCCAGCGGGGGAGTGATGTCGGTCCAGGTTCTGCCGCCGTCCGTCGAGCGCGCGAGCGTCCCCTTGCCGCGGATGCTCTCGGTCGAGCCGGCATAGATGAGCGTGGGATCGACGGCGTCCTGCGCCATGCACCAGATGGCTGACGGATCGGCAAGCACCATCAGCGGAGTCCCACCGCGCGAGGGATCCAGAATCACAATGCCCTTGGCCGTCCCGATGCACAGACGCATCCCGGTAAACCTCTCGTCAACGCGACAAATCGTAGCGCAAAGGACTCAGACGCAACAGCGGGCGGCACGGGCGGTTCGCGATCTTCTGCTTCCCGGCGTGGCTTGATCTTGATAGACAGGCGCGTATGAAGTCCCGCCATGGCGCCGCGCTCGCGATCGTTGCCTGGTATCTGATGATTCCGCCGATCAACGCCGACAACCGAGTTGACGCCGGTGCGCCCTTGTCGGATTGGAGGAGGAGCGTGAGCTTTGACTCCGCGGATGAATGCAAGGCGTCGCTAAAAGACGCAATCGAAAACCCAATGACACCATCCGAATATCAGGCAACTGCGCAGGCCACGCTGAAGGCCAGGATGCTTCCGCTTAGTCAGTCGGAAATGACCAGACGGATGCAGGAATCCGTGTGCGTCTCGGCCGACGATCCCCGCCTCAAGCCAAAGGCAAAATAAGGGCGGCGCGGGCAGCTTACGTCAGCTTGGCGCCGGCGCGGAGATCGCCTGAAGCTGCGAGCTCGGCGGGTGCTAGCTTCTTTGGATTTGGATCGATTCGCGCTCGCTTGACCGTGATCGTCCCGCCCGCCAGCGCGATCTTCATTCCGTCCGCATCGATCACCGTTAACGTTCCCGGGGCGCTTTCGATGCCTGAGCGGCCGGCTTCGAAGCCGGCTTCGTAGAGCCGCACCCGTTTGTCGCCGATGCTCGCGAACGCGCCGGGCTGCGGGTCGCATCCGCGAATCAGGTTGAAGACCTCGCGCCCCGGTTTTGCAAAATCGATCTTCGCGTGCTCGTCGCGGCACGGCGGCTCGTAGGTCGCCTTGCTCTGGTCCTGCACGAGCGCGGGCGCGTTGCCGGATTTGATCAGATCGACCGCTTCGATCATCGCGGCGATTCCCATCGGGAAGAGCGTGTTGAAGTAAATCGAGCCGACGCTGTCGCTGTCCGCAATCGCCGCGCGCTTCTGAACCAGGATCGGTCCGGTGTCGATACCCTTATCCGGCCAGTACCAGGTGATTCCGGTTTCCGTGTCGCCCTGGATTATTGCCCAGTTGATTCCGCTGGCGCCGCGATGGCGCGGGAGCAGCGAAGGGTGAAAGCAGATCGCCTTGTAGCGCGGCGCGTAGAGAATTCGCTCCGGAACAATCAGGGTGACGAACGCGAGGATGGCCAGCTCGGCGTCCAGCGCTTTGAAATGCTCGCAGGCGGCGTCGTTCTTGAACGACTTGGGCTGGCTCAGCGGGATGCCCATCGCGCGCGCCTTGGCGGCCAGCGGATCCGCCTTGCCGGCGGGCTGATCGGGCGGTGCGAAGACGTGAACGATTTCGTCGCCGTGATTGACGAGCGCCTCGAGCGCTTTTTCCGCGAATGCAGCCTGGCCGAGCAACGCGATACGCAAAGTGGTGATCCTCCAAATTTCTGCGCCCACGCTACCAAATCAAAATTGGAATTGCACCGCAGGGCTGAGCCCTGCGCCCAGTGCTAAGGCCGCGCTCCGTTGTCGCGCGCGGCCACTGCCGCGGGCGCGATTCTGACGGATAGAATCGAGCTGGAAAGAGCAAATTCTACCATCGGTAGTGGTTTTGGGACGGCGCCGCTCTAAGGGTAGTTTCGTTCCGTCAGAAATTATTTCCACCGCAAGCCGGTGTCGCGCGATTTCAGGCGAGTCCGGCGAGCGTAAGGTATCCTGGCGGTTGACCATAGGGTACGAGTAGCACGCCAAATCCGCCGGCATCAGGCTGAACTCGTTCATCCCTGAACCCGGCCTTTCCACTTCACCCGCCGCCGCTGGAAACATCGTGTGAACAAACCCGGATCTTGTCCGTTGGCGCGGCTAATCCGGGAGCATAGCAGGGAGAGTCCTTTGTCCTAGCCGGTTGCGGCGCGATCACGGCGAGATTGCGCGCGAGAAGGCGGCGGCCTCGATCATGGTTCCTAACCCATCCGTCGGCACGCCGAGCGCTCCAAGCCCGGTTAGCTACCAGCGATCCTCTTGAACTCGATAAGGATCGCCTCGCGGGCGACACGCTTAAGGAAGTGCCACGTGGGCAAAAGCTTGAAATATAGGTCCCTAAACCTCGCGGCTTCCTCCACATCCGCGACCACCGAGTGAATGTCGAATAGGTCTCCTGTCTTAACGCCACCGGATGATTGCCTCTTGATAAAGGAGATTCCTTCCACGGGGTTTAGGTAGTTCATCCCGGAGTCTTCAGCGGAGTTGACTGTCAGGGTGACGGTGTTGGGAAATGGCAGGCCCAGATGAACAAATTTATTCCGATACTGGTACGCGCTGTAAAGGCAGGAAAACGTCAGCCGAGCTTGTTTCTCAAGTGATTGTATGCGCTCTCGCAGCACATGATTTTCGCTGCATCGCGTGGTCGCGACTTGCTCGGCCAAATCCAGTCGCCTCTGTTGGTACGCAGCTACGCCAGCGACTTTTTCGTACACCTCGCGGTTGAGAGCCGGCGAGATTTCAGCCGCCGAGAGAGCAAACTCGTCCGCGCTCCAGCTTTTGGTGATTGCGTCAACAATTCGCAGGAGGCCTAGATAGCTCTCGTTATGAAAGCTTGGGAAAAGGATTCGCGAGTTGTTATATGCCTGCAGGAGATAATTTGTGCGAAGGGCCAACGATTCGCTCTCGGAGTTGTCCGATTGATAGTGCCGATCGAGCGCTGAGACGAGCCAGTCGAACAAATCGGCGTCGTAATCCGCCTGGGTGACCTTTCTCCTCGATTGCGGTGGAACGAGGCTTTGCCCGAAATAAAAGCCGCCTCGCGCGAGCCATTTTGTTCTTCTAATGCCGATGTCCAAGACAAAGCCAAGTGCAGCATCGATGTCCGCGACTCTATGCGGTGTCGATTCCGTGGTTGAAGGTGACACATAAGGAGAGTTGCGGAATAAAATTATGTGGTCGTCGTCACTACGGTAAATCTTTATCAGGCCGCGTTTCTCGCCAAGATTGATCTGCCCCTCCAGCGCGAAGGGCAGAAGGTCGTAGGACTCGAAGGTATCCATAAATCTAGGCGTCGTTTCTCGTGAGAGTCCGCGAAGCGTCAACCGCTTCTTACCGCCTTTCAGTACCGACTATACACGCGAACGATCAGCGTCTTATTTATCTCACCGATTTGTTGCTTGATGGCATCCGCAGTCGCGTCTGGGGAATCCGCATGGTTGACATAGAACCAAAACTCACCGGGCGGCACCTGCGTCCTGCGTTTTTCTTGCAGCCACCGCTGGTAGTTGGCAGGGCTTCCCGGGCCGCAGTCCTTCAACAGCTCTTCAGAGAATCCCATTCTTTTCTCAACGTCCATTTGGTTGCTCATCAGCGCTCTCTTTTCTCTCAGGCTGGCGCTTTTCCGCCGCCCCATACTCCGAGGATGCGCGCGGTAGGCAGTGCTTTCAATTGGGCGGCGCGAGATTCGTCAACAATTTCGTTAACAATCTGTCCACAGTCGCCGATATCGGCCGAAAACGGTCGAGACCCGTTTGACCGCATTCGATCTCATTCGGCCCAAACCGCGCCCGACCTTGCCGGATGCCCTTACATTATCTCTGCTAAAATGGCGCATTTTTTGGTGGGCAGCTCACCGTGAGAGTGGCGCAGAACCCTCACCTACCTCGCTACGCTCGGCCTCCTCTCCCGTGAAGTAACGGGCGAGGTAAGGAGCGGGATTCTTCGCTTCGCTCTAGAATGACACAAAAATTGGACCCTGCGCAGGATGACACACAAAAGCGAGCGGGCTCTTTCTTAATCAACCCCTTCTAACAGGGCGCAGCCCGCATCTTCTATTCTTCCTCGCTAAGGTGCAGGGGTTACCCCTGCCCAAGGAAGTGTGAAACCCACGGTGGGTTTCGCATACAATTGAGTTCTCCCGTCGAACGCTCCGGCGTCCGGCGTTAGTTGCGCACGGCGTGCGTTCAAGCCGATGCTGCGCGGAAATTCATCGAAGAACGATTGACACGGTCGGTCGCGGGCCGCTTTGATGATCGATTGGATGTTCTCCACTCGACGCTTGTCTAAAATTCTCGCTTTTCATCTCTTTTTTATGGTTGCGACAGCCGCGTTTGTGGCCGTGCCATCCCTGGCGCAAGACCATTTTGATGCGCATCGTGGCCGCGGCCGTATCGTGGTGCTGATGGTATGGGATGGGCTGCGGCCCGACTTCGTCACCCAACGCGACACGCCGAATCTGTACCGGATGGCGCGCGAGGGCGTGCGCTTCGACAAGCATCATTCGATCTTCCCGACGCTTACGATGGTAAACGCCACCGCGCTTGCCACCGGCGCGCCGCCCGGCGTCAACGGACTCGAGGGCAACGTGTTCTACTTGCCGCCCTCGGCAGATACGCCGGCGTCCGTCAGCAACCTTGCTCCCGGTGAGGCCAAGCCGGGGGCGCCGACGATTGCGAAAGACGCGCAGGGTCGGATGGTCTGGACGGAGGGCGCCAGGGCGATCGTTGGCTTAAACGGGGCCGATGGATTCAAGGGGCGCTTGATCGGGTTGGACACAATCACGCAGGAGGTCGCGCGCGAGGGCGGCTACGTTGCCGTGATCGGCAAGCAGGGACCGACCTCGGTGTTTGACAATCGCGTTGAAACGGTCGTCGACGGCAAGGATATTCTCGGCGAGCCGCACCAGGATTACCTGTTCGCCTCGGACGATCTGGTCGAGCCCAAATCTGCGAGTCAGAAAATTAGCGCCGCGATGCCGCCCGATTCGAAAACCGCGATCGCCGATGGGCAGCGCGATATGTACTTCGCGCGGCTGGCGGTGGAAGACGCCCTGCCTGCCGCCAAGCGCGCAGCGGATGCGGGCCGGCCTGCGTTGGTCGTCTTCTGGCAGCACAATCCCGATCTCACGCAGCACATCGCCGGGTTGGGCACGTTGCCCGCGGCGGAGGCACTGAGCCTTTGCGACGACAACCTGATGCGTCTGCGCGCGGCGATCGAAGCGTTGGGCATCGCGGACAAAACGGACCTGATCGTGGTCTCGGACCACGGCTTCGCGACGATTAAGTTCCGAATCGTTCTGTCGGAAATGCTGGTGTCGGCGGGAATCAAGAAATCGCACGACAGCACCGACGTTATCGTCGCCCCCAACGGCGGCACGGACCTGATTTACCTGTCGCCGACCGAATTTCCCACGCCGCAGTCGCGCCATGCGGTGCTGCAGAAGATCGTCAACTTCGCCGAGGCGCAGGAATGGTGTGGGCCGATCTTCTCGCGCGAGTCCGCTCCGCCTCCCGATGAGCGCAGCCGTCGTGGCCGCGGCCGGCGCGCGCCGAAACCGTACCTCGGATGGATCGACGGCACCTTCAGCCAGCGCGTCGTGGGTCTCTACAATCCCGCGCGCTCACCGGACCTGGTGATTTCATTTCGCGAGGAGCCCGACGCTGACAACAAGGGCCTTACCGGGCCGGCCAATCCCGCATTCCTGATCGGCGAAATCGGGCAGGTCTCGACCCCCAACAAGTCGGCCGAACTGGTGCATCCGGTAAAGGGACTCGTGTATGCGGATAACGGGACCAGCAAAACGTTCACGACCGGGATGGGGATGCATGGCGCGGCAGGCGAGCGCGAGATTCATAATTTTTGCGCCGCGATTGGCCCGGACTTCCGCCACGGGTTCGTCGATTTCAATCCCACCGCCAACACCGACGTTGCGCCGACGATCACGCAGATACTGGGTATGATGCCGAATATCGGCCCCGGCGGTGCGGTGCCCGCGGGACGCGCGATGGCCGAGGCGTTGACCGATGGCCGCCGCAGCGCGGGAGGCTCGCATACGCAAACGATGACGACTGACCTGATGCTGCAAGGCGTCGAGGCCGTGACGACGATTCAAGTGAGCTGGATCGGTGACGAGCCGTATCTCGACGGCTCAACCGTCGTGCACAAGCCGCTGGGCAGTTCACCATAGGCAGGGGTGACCCCTGCACCCAATGTTAAGGCCGCGCTCCGTTGTCGCGCGCGGCCACTACCCCGGGCGCGAGTATCTTAATACTGGCCAGCCGTGCCAACGGCCAGGGCTGACCCCTGCACGCAGTGAAAAGAGAATCGGCACCGCCGCGGGATGCGGGACTTCGTCCCTGTTAGAACTGGTTAAGAGGAGACGGGGCGCCCTTTTTTTGTGTCATTCAGAGCGCAGCGAAGAATCCCGGTTCCTTGCTGGATCGGTGTTAGTCGAGCGCGGTGATTGAGCGGGCGCGCGTCTCGGGAATTATCCAGACCATCAGGGCGCCCAGCGTCGAGAAGACTGCGCCGAGCGAAAGCGTCGCGCCGAATCCAAACCGCGCGCCGAGCGCCGCAATCAGGATCGGCGTGAAGAACTGAAATCCGCGCGTGACGTTGAGTAGCAGTCCCAGAGACGTATTGCGAATCCGCGTCGGCAACAGTTCGGCGATCATCGGCGCGATGCCGGCCCAGATACCGGTGCCGAATCCCGCCGTGAACATCGCAGCCGCGATGAGTCCGGGCACCGCCCGCGCTGAACTCCATAGTATCGTCGGCGGGATGGTGCCGGCCGCCATCAGTATCCCGTATGCGCAAAACGCGGGGCGGCGGCCGAATCGGTCCGCGACGCGGCCAAACGTCAGGTAGCCGAGCACGCCGCCCGCCTGCATGGTGATCATCAGGCGGCTGGCGCCGGCGGCGGTGAGCCCGCGCTTGAGTTCCAGGTACCCCGGCATCCAGGTGTAGATGAACCAAAACGCCTCGGAGTTCAGCAGCACGACTACGAACAGCAGCGCGAAGATTCGCCGGTGAACGAGAATCGCGCGCAAGTCGACGCCGCGGTTAAGACTCGCGCGCGTGCGCTGCCATACGTCGCTCTCCGGCATCCACTTCAGCACGGCGGCGACGACAAATACGGCGGGGATGGCGGAAACCATGAACGTCAGACGCCATCCGATCGCGGGTGCGAGATAACCACCGGCCGCCGCCGCCAACAAAACCCCGAGCGGCGATCCCGTCTGCACGTATGCTGCGTATCGCGCGCGGCGCTCGGCCGGCACGCTTTCGGCAACCAGACTTTGTCCGGGGGCCCATCCACCGCCCATCCCGAGCCCGGTTATCGATCGAAACACGATCAGTTGGGGGAGGGTATGGCTGAAGCCGCACAGCGCGGTGCCGACGCCGTAGATCGCGACGGTGGCTGCGATCGTTGGTTTGCGTCCGAAGCGATCGCCGAGGAAGCCGAAAATGACTCCGCCGAGCGCCGTCATCAGCAACGATGTACCCAGCGCAATCGACGACTGCTCCGGCGTCAGATGGAGTTCGCGCGCAACCGGGACCAGCAGGAACGAGTAGAGAACCAGGTCATAGAAGTCGAAAATCCAGGCGGCGAAGGCGAGCGCGATGATCCTCAGATGAATCGCGCCGGCCGCGCGCTGGTTCATCAGCAGTTCGCGCGGATTGCCCGGGACGCCGGGCCTGGGCGGCTGTATATTGGCGACTGGCTCCATGGAAGCGGGTATGGTTGGCTATTCATAGGCAGTTGCGACTGTCAAGGGAACGCGCGCGGCGGGTAGTGATCTAATTTGCCCGCTCACTCCGCTTCGTTCCTGTCCCTAAATTGGAGACAAATCAATGTCACAAATAAGCCCATTTATGGCTTGTATTGAATTGGCGCGTTATGCTAGTGTCGCTGGTGTGAGCTTTCGAATCTTAGCAGACGGCACGATAGAAACCGATTCAGTCGAGGATGCGCTAAAACTCCGTACCGCGCTTCTGCGGCAAGAAGCGCGTCGCCAACTGCCTGACCCGGATGATCTTCCGTTGAATGCGCAAAAGTTTTTATTTGTGATCGAAGCCAATCCTTCGGGACTCACTTCGGAAGAGATTTCCAAAAAGACGGACATCCCTACAAAAAGTGTTCCACCCCTCATACGCGGATTAGGCTACTGGGCAACTCGCCACGGTTTCAAACTTGACAAACTTCTCGTGCGCAAACAGAGCTTCGAGAAGGGCAAGCCGATTTCAACCTACACACTGACGGTTGAAGGACGCCGAAAGTTTCAGAAGTTTTTGAAACAGTCACCGCTGATAATTCACCTCGATCCACCGGACAAGGTGCCCGACTTCGATCCATTCGAGAAAAAGCGGGGAACGCTAAAGCCGATGGATGAGGACGAACTTCTATTTAAGGCAGCACAATTAAAGAACGTCAGATGGACCCGACCGAATCAGAGCTTCGTTGCCCCCTGCCCGATCAATAGCGATCACAAACTGGCGGCCTCTCTTGGCGGAATGAAGTGCTTAGGGGGCTGTACGAACGATGCGATCGCTGCGTTCTTCGCCAAACAGGACGATGAATAATCTTGCGGACAGAGACGCGCGCAACCGGCCTCCAAAGCCGGAGCAATGCATCTGTGCGCCTGTGAAGGCTTGGGTCACGGATTGGCGTGATCAACCGCCGTGGCCCAAGGCCGGATTAATTGAAACGACCGACGCGAGTGCTGCTAACACCCGCGTCAGTCATAGCCTTGACGTGCCCGAGCTACCGGACACAATCGCAGCCTCACGCAGATTGTCTCTCCGAGTTCGCGGCCCGTCAAGCAGACGGGAGCAGAAACGCGAACACACTCAGTTTGGAAAGGCAATCGCAAATTCTTTCCGCCCTCGTAGAGGGCAACAGCGTCCGCAGCACCTCACGCATGAGCGGCGCGCATATCGGCACGATCCTGAGCCTGCTTAGGCGTGCAGGCGACGGATGCGAGCGCCTGATGGACGGCATGATGCGTAACCTTTCCTGCAACCGTCTGGAATTGGACGAAATCTGGGCTTACGTCCAGATGAAACAAAAGCGGGCCGCACAGTACCCTGAGCGCAAACCGGAAATCGGAGATTTCTACACTTTCGTTGCGCTGGATGCTGAGACTAAATTGGTCCCGGCCTTTCGGGTTGGCAAACGGACGTGGAGCGAATGCGATGCGTTCATTAGCGATCTACGTTCGCGCCTGGTCTCGCGTCCGCAGATTTCGACGGACGCATTCGCCGGTTACTACGGCTCGATCCGCCGGGCATTCGACAGCCAAGTCGATTACGCCCAGATCACGAAAGTCTTTGCGTCTGACGCGAATTGGGGGCGCTACTCGCCTCCAATATTGATCAACTCCATCAGAGAAAACTTAATCGGAACGCCAGACGAAGATTTTATTTCCACGTCATACGTGGAGCGGCAGAACCTTACGATGCGCATGAGCATGAGGCGCTTCACTCGCCTGACCAACGCTTTCAGCAAGAAGCTGGAGAACCTAAAAGCGGCGGTCGCCCTGCACTTCGCGCATTATAATCTGGTTCGGATTCACAAGACGCTGCGTTGTACGCCCGCGATGGCCGCTGGCGTGGCGGATCGGCTATGGTCGATGACGGATTTACTCGAAACTGTATCCGCGGAGGGATAACACAATGGCCGATTCCATCAACGACGTTGATATTACGCTGACCCAAATCCGAGACGTGCTCATTTTAATAGGGGTGATACTTGGGGAAAACGGGGATGAAAAACTTGTGGCGAAAAAAAAGCTGTGGGAGTTAGCGCAACAGCAAAATATAGTTTGAAGTCAAATTAGATCACTACCGCGCGGCGGCGCGTCATTTTGACTCCGCCAAGGCGCAGCGGCGCGCGACTTGCAGTTCGGAGGAGTGAATGTTCAGAAGATTTTTTCGATGGGTTGTTCGAACGGTGATCACCTTCGCGGTGCTGTTCGCGATCATCGCCATCTCGGATTACATCTCGCATCGGGTGCAGCCCAACTCGGTTCTGGCAGTTGAACTTAAAGGACCGGTAGCCGAGCGCGGCGGCAGCGGCCTGCTCGGCCTTCTCAGTACCCATCAGACGGGGCTCAACGAGCTGCGCAATGCGATCGACCAGGCGGCGAAGGATCCGAAGATCGTCGGCCTGGAAATCAAGGTTATCGACCCGCAGATGGAACTGGCGCAGGCGCAGGAGATCGTCGCACTGATCCAGTCGTTCAAGAGTCACGGCAAATGGACGGCCGCGTATATCGAGACCGCCGGCGAATCGGGCGCGGGCAATCTGCCCTACATCGTTGCGGCCGCCGCCGATGAAGTCTCGCTGATGCCGCGGGGAGACCTCAACCTGATGGGCGTGCAACTGCGCGAACTGTTCATGCGCGGCACGCTCGACTGGCTGGGGATCACGCCGAACTTCGCCTCGGCGGGGCAGTACAAGAGCGCGGCCAACATGTTCACCAACAAGGACTTCACGCCGGCGCAAAAGGAAGAGGACGAAGGGCTGGCCGGGAGCCTGTTCGATCAGATCGTCGCGGCGATCGGGGCCGAGCGCAAGCTCAGTCCCGACGCGATCAAGGCCTTGATCGATCAAGCGCCGTTGAATGCGGACGAGGGCCTGAAGGCGCGGCTGGTGGATCGACTCGAGTACGAGGACGAATTCAGCGAGCGCGTGAAGCATCACGGCGGCTCGCTTCACAAGGTGATTGACTACGACAATTACGCGCGTGCGAGCCTGTTCTCCGGCTTTGGCGCCGGAGATCAAATCGCGGTGATTTACGGAGATGGAGAGATCCAGCGCGGCGGCGAAGGCTTCGATCCGTTTTCAGGTCCCGAGACCGAAGCGATGACCGCCGACGACATGACCAAAGCGTTCAAGTCCGCGCGCGAGGATGACGACGTTCGCGCGGTTATTTTGCGGGTCAATTCACCCGGAGGCTCGATGCTCGCGTCGGAACTCATCGACCGCGAGGTCGAGCTCACGGCGAAGAAAAAGCCCGTGGTCGTCAGCATGTCGGGATACGCCGCTTCGGGCGGATACTTGATATCGGTTCCAGCCGCGAAGATTATCGCCGAACCTGGCACGATCACCGGCTCGATTGGCGTGCTCGGCGGCAAGTTCAACGTCTCGCCCGCCGTGCAAAAGATTTACGCGAACACCGACGCGGTCAGCCGCGGAGCAAACGTCGGGATGTTCGACATGTGGACCGACTTCACGCCAGCACAATCGAAGCAGTTCCAGGATGAGATCATGCGCGACTACCAGTACTTCCTGAAACTGGTCGCGGCCGGCCGCCATATCACGGTGGAGCAGACCGATGCGGTCGCGCAGGGACGGGTCTGGACCGGAGAGCAGGCGCTCAAGCTCAAGCTGGTCGATTCGCTTGGCGGACTCGATGAGGCGATGGCGGCCGCGAAAGGATTGGCGCGCCTCGCTCCCGATCAGCCGGTCGGAATCATCGAGCTTCCCGAGCAGCCGGGACTGCTGCAATCGCTCGGCAAGGGCAAGATGGTCGCGTCGATCACGCAGCGCCCGGCGGCGCGATTCGTCGAGCCGGTCATCGACCTGATTCGCCTGGCGCTCAGCGGTCACGCGATTTTCAGCGCCGCGTATTGCCCGGTGGTGCCGATGCTCTGATCGCCGGCCATGGCCGGAGGCAAGCCAGTGGATTCGCAACTCGAAGGATTTCTCAATTTGTTGGGTGAAGCCGAGCGCGCCGGTGGCCGCGTCCTGCACGATCTCGCCGAGCTGGCCCATTCGCTCGAGCTGCGCGAGATGCTCAAGAAGGTCGGCCACGACGAAGGCTACTATGCCGGAGAGCTGGCGGCGCACGTGCGGCGCCTGGGCGGCAGCCCATCGACCAGGACCGGAGACTTTGTCGAGAAGGTGCGCGCGGTCGGAGATTTTCGCGGCAAGCTCGAGTTGCTCAATCGCGGCCAGCGATGGGTGATTCGCAAGATCGAGGAAAACGTCGCGACCGCCGGCGATGCGCCGCTCAAGGCATTTCTGGCCGTGATGGCCGAGGGGCATCGGGTCAATATCGGCGCGCTCGAAGCGGCGCTGAAGGAAGGGCTCGTCTAACCGCAGCGCGGCAGCTTGCCGGTCACGCGGTTGGCGGCTGCAATACGTTCGGAGCAAGTCTGGTGCGGCAAACAATTATCGGTCTGCTGATGGTGGCGTTGACGGCGGCGTTTTTCTATCTCGTGGGAAGGCGCCGCTACAAGTGCCCGTTGTGCGGACGCGTCGTCAGGTATGACCACGTCAACTGTCCACACTGCGGCAACGACATGAAGTATCGCCATCGCGCCGGTCCCGAGCCGGTTCCCAGGGCCGCGGCGGACCTGCGGCCGGCCAGGCGCCGGCCTTCCGGCGGACGCTCTTCACGGAGATGAGGTCGGCTCGGGCGCGGCGCGACCGGCGGATTGCCCGGAAAATCGCGGCTACATTGCCGGCTGGGCGTGGCAGTCGGAGCAGAGTCCGTACAGTTCCATCTTGTGCCGGGTCAGCGTCACGCCGAGATCGCGGGCGACGATGTTTTGCATGCGCTCGATCGCGGCGTTCTCGAACTCGATGATCCGGCCGCATCGCTCGCAGATGAAATGATCGTGATGGCGCTCGCCGACGGCTTCGTAACGCGCCTGCCCCTCGTCAAAATGGCGTTCGTACAACAGCGCGCATTCCTTGAGCAGGCGCAGGGTCCGGTAAATCGTCGCATAGCCGACGTGCGGGTTGATCTGCTTGACCTTCGCGTGCAGTTCTTCGGCGCTGATATGATGCCCGAGCTCGAAGAATACGCGTGCGATGTCGTCGCGCTGGCCGGTGGACTTGAGCCCGCGCTCCTTGAGCCGGACGTGGAAGGCGCGCATCCGCTCTTCCGTGCTGATCGCGGGTTTGCGATCGATTACGGTGTGACCAGCCGACGCGATTTCGCCGGAACGCGGCATCTCGGTGCTCAGGCCGGGGCGTCTCCCAGGTGAACGACGCGCCGTGCCGCGGGCGACAGGTACAAGGATTCGAGATCGCGCAAGCGCAGCGCCTCGGCAATCACTTCGAGCTGCTCGGCGGCAGGCTGATCGCGATCGATAATGACCAGGTTCTTGTCGCGCAACCGGCAGGCGCCGCCGCGGGTGCGGTAGCCAATTTCGCGCATGATCTTTTCGCGGCGGACCTCGAGCCCGACGCGCTGGGCAGCCTCGGTGAGCTCATCGACGATTCTCATCATCCGCGCCTCGCTAAGTTCGCTCATTTCACCCGCCTGCTTGCGCAATCGATTGTGGCTGCGGCCGCGTCCCCTCTTGAGACAGCACTGCGCGGCATGTTATCGCGATAATTGACTCGGAGGTCACACACTTGATCAAGAAAATCCTCGTCGGCATCGACAACTCCGAGCACTCTCACAACGCACAGGCGTACGCCTTCTATTTTGCCCGAATCTTCAATGCGTCGGTGATTGGATTGCATGTCGTCGATATCGTGTCGATCGAAGGATCTTTTTTTCATGATATATCAGGTTCGCTCGGGCTGGAACCATATCTGGATTTCTCGTCCAAGATGCGCGAGGTGCTTACCGCCCGGGGCCGCGCCGCGCTCGACGAGTTTGCCGCCGCGGCAGGGCGCGAGAATATTGCGGTCGAGACCGTGATCGACATGGGGATCGTCGCCAACCAGATTTGCGAGCGGGCGCGCAGCGCCGACCTGGTGATGATTGGGCATCGCGGCGTCAACGAAAAGTTCTCGACCGGGCTTTTGGGTTCGACGGCGGAAAGCGTGGCGCGCAAATCTCCACGCCAGCTGTTCATCTCGCCGAGACGATTTCGCGAGGTCAAACGCCCCGTGCTGGCGTACGACGGCAGCGAACGGGCGTCGCGCGCGATGCGCTCGGCGGCGGAAGTCGCCCACGGCCTCGGGGTTCCGATAACCGTCATTACCTGCGCGCGCGATCCCAAGCTGGGCGAGCGCACCCTGGCCGAAGCGCGCACCTACTTCGAGAACTACACGCCCAAGGCCGAGTTCAAGCTGCTGCAGGGGCACGCCAACGAGGAAATTGTGAAGTTCCTCAAGGAGCACGATGCCGACCTGCTGTTCATCGGGGCATACGGGCACAGCAGGATTATCGAGATGGTGCTCGGCTCGACCACCGAGTTCGTGCTGCGCAACGCGCCGTGCCCGGTGTTCTTGGCGCGCTAGGCGTGCGGTTCCGCGGCGCGCTGACGGATGAAGCGGCCGAGCAACAGGCGCATCGATTCGATCGGCTGTATCCCGATCATCGGAAAGTCGCCCAGGATAAACGTCGGGAAACCGAGCGCGGAAAACTCGTCGGCCTCGCGCTTGTGCCCGGCAATCCGCGCTGACATCGCTCCGCTGTCGAGCGCCGCGCGAAACTTCGAGCGATCGATGCCGGCGCGCTGTGCAATCGCGTCGAGCACCCCGCGCTCCGCGATATCGGCGCCTTGCTCGAATGCCGCGCGAAAGACCCCGTCGTGATACGCCGGGAAAACGCCCGCGTCGCGCGCGATTTCCGATCCCTGCAGCGCGGGAATCGAATCGAGCCAGCTCGGCGGCGGCGCGACCGCAATGCCCGTCTCCGCCGCGACCAGCAGCACCTTTTGCCGCTCGCGCTCGCCCAGCACTCGGCCGGGCTTGAAGCGAAAATCGCGCGTCGCGATAGGCACGCCCTTCCACAGCGCCTCGAAGCCGAGTTCGTCCTCGAGCTCGGCGACGATTCGCCACGCGATGTAGCAAAGCGTCGAGGCGTAATCGAAGTAGATTGGAATGCGAATCCGGTTCATATTTTCGCGACGCCGTCCGCTCGCGCTGACTCCGATAATCTCCCGTTCAAGCATCGCCTGCAATTGGCTCGGGCCTCCCGGCGCGGCGCTTGCGCGGCTCACGCGGCTCGCACATTCTTGATGCACCATGTCTTCAAATCGCCGGCCAGTTCTCAAATTGGGTGTCGTTGATTTCGGCGTCGAGAGTGCGACGCTGCCCGGAGGCGTGCAGGTCGATCTCCCGGTCATCAGGCATCCCGGAGCCAGCGCGATCGTCGCGCTTTACCCCGACCTGAATATTGCGATGCTGCGCCAGTATCGGCACGCGATCGGCGGCTGGCTGTGGGAGATTCCCGCGGGATGCCGCAACGCCGGCGAGGACGGGCTCCAATGCGCGCGGCGCGAACTCGGCGAAGAGGCAAGAGTCGCGGCCGCGCGATGGGACCATCTTGGGTCGATTATCACGATTCCAAGTTTCTGCGACGAGCGAATCGAGATGTACCTGGCGCGCGAGTTGTCAGCCGGAGAGGGCACGCTCGATCACGACGAGGTGATCTCCGTCAGCCGCGTGCCGTTCGAGGAAACGTTTGCGATGATTGGTCGCGGCGATATCGTCGATGCGAAATCAATCGTCGCGCTTTATCGCGCCCGCGACTTTCTCGAACTGGAGCGCCGCGGCTAAGACTCGCTGACCGGCGCATCCCTTGGGTGTGAACAGTGAGAGGTGAACGGCGCGGTGCGCCGCCCCCCGGCTACTGGATTACTACTTCGTCCGGAAAGAGGAACGTGGTGGCGCCGTCGTCGAATTGCACCAGATACATGCGCCGGTCCAGATTATTTACCTCACGCAGGATGCGTGGTTGTTCGCTGAATCGACTGCGCCCATCGTGGTCGCGCACCGGTTTCTGGAGCTTGCAATGCCTTCCGACTAGTTTTTCTGTGCTTAGGCCGCTCATCATATTTTTACCCCTCCACTCCCTCCTAGCCATCGACCATCCCCATCATCCTGACTCTAATACTAGCAATCTTTGGGCCTAATATTTAGACGCTTGGGAGGGGTCCGCGTTACATTTATCCAGAGGTGTGGAAAGCCCTGCAAATCAACGGGTTTCATGTTTTTTCGACGAAACTTGAGCATTGACGGCCTGGTCTGCGTTACCGATTCGCGGCGCCGCAGTGACCGAATACAGGCACCTTTTTGCTAAGTTGGGGACCGGATGTTCAAATAAGCACCGGGGAAATAATTCGCGAAGAACCGCATTCCGGAGCGATCCCGTAACGAAACCCGGCCCAGGGGGAAAATTTCACAGGGAAAAATTACCCAGATGTCCACAATTTACCCGCTCATAATGGGTCGGCGCGCGATGCTTGCGACGGAGCACTATCTGTCCGCCTCTGCCGGTGCGCGAATCTTCGCCGGTGGCGGAAATGCCATCGACGCTGCCGTCGCCGCAACCTTCGTCGAGGGTGTCGTCAACCCGCACATGCATACCATCGGCGGCGAGGCGCCATTGCTGATTTATTCGGCATCTGCCCGCCGCGTGGTCGCAATCAACGGCAATATGATGGCGCCGCAGCGCGCGACGATTGCCCATTACCTGTCGCTCGGCCTCGAACTGATCCCTGCGGCGGGGCTGCTTGCCGCCGGCGTCCCCGCCGCCTTCGACGCCTTGGTGACTGCGTTAAGAGATTTCGGAACGAAATCTCTGGCCGAGGTTCTCGAGCCGGCGCTGGAGCTTGCCGGCGACGGTTTCCCGGTGCACGTGGGACTGTCTGGCGAGGCTGGCGGCCCTGACGATGCCATCGCCGGGGCGGGCGCGTCGATCCGGAGCAACGCCAGACGGTTCCTCACCAAATGGCCGTCTTCAGGGCGCGTTTATCTGCCCGATGGCCAAGTCCCGCAGCCCGCAAGCGTGCTCAAGAATCCCGCGCTTGCCAATTTTTTCAAGCGCGTGCTCGATGCCGAGTCAGGCGCAAGGAATCGTGGACGCGACGCAGGCCTCGACGCCACGCGCGAGCGCTTCTATCGGGGCGACATTGCGCGCGAAATCGTCGCCTGGTCCGACGCCAACGGCGGCCTGCTCGCCGCCGGCGACCTCGCGCGCTTCACCACGCGAACCGAATCGCCCGTGAGCGCGGACTATCGCGGCGTCACAGTCTTCAAGTGCGGGCCATGGTCGCAGGGTCCGGTCTTCCTTCAGCAGCTCAAGTTGCTCGAAGGCTTCGAGCTGGCCGCGATGGGCCACAATTCCGCCGGCTATATCCACACTGTCATCGAGGCCGCCAAGCTCTCGTTCGCCGATCGAGAGGCTTATTACGGAGATCCCGAATTCATCGACGTTCCGCTTGCCGGATTGCTGAGCGATCGTTATGCGGCGATTCGTCGCGAGCTTATCGATTCCGGGCGCGCCTCGATGGATCAGCGGCCGGGCGATCCGGTTGCGATGCGTGCGTTGCGCGACGGTCCCGCCGCCGGCGCGCGCCCATGGGGTGCGGGCACGATTCACGTCGCGGCGGCAGACCGCGCGGGCAACCTGATCGCCGTCACGGCCAGTGGCGGATGGATTCCCAGCTCGCCGGTGATCGACGCGCTTGGCTTTCCGCTGGGAACGCGGATGCAGACTTTTTATCTCGACGCGCGCCATCCCAACGCGCTCGAACCCGGCAAGCGCCCCCGCACCACGCTGTCGCCGTCGCTCGCGATGCTGAACGGCGATCCGTACCTGGCGTTCGGCACGGAAGGCGGCGATCAGCAGGATCAATGGATGCTGCAATTTTTTCTGAACGTGGTCGATTTCGGAATGGACCTGCAGGCCGCCATCGAGGCGCCCAAGTTTTCGACGCCGCATTTCCCTTCGACGTTCTATCCCCACGGCAGTCGTCCCGGCGTCGTGCGCATCGAGGATCGAATCCCCGCAATCGTGCGCGACGTGCTCGCCGCCCGTGGCCATCAGATCGAAGTCCGGCCGCCGTGGTCCGAGGGTCGCGTGCTCGCGGTGCAGATCGACACGAAAACCGGCGTGCTCTCAGGCGGCGCCGATCCGCGCGGCCAGGCCGCGCCCGTAATGCCCGCGCAAGTGATCGGCTGGTAGCACGGGTGACCCCTGCACCCAATGTTAAGGCCGCGCTCCGTTGTCGCGCGCGGCCCCCGCACCCGCATCGGGAAGAAGCGAAAATCTGCGCAGCGCATCTTTTCGCTACTACGCACTGGCAGGGGTGAGCAGGGCTGAGCCCTGGCCGGGACGCTTGCGGCAACTGCGGAAGATGAATATTCGTTTATGATGCACGACAATTTCGGACATGGGCGCGAATTCCATGCTACGCTCGATGCCCGGAATGGTTGATCGCCCACGCAGAAGGTAGAAAACTGGCGGGGGCAAACGAACTCGCCTGTTGTTGGCTGGAGGAATATTCCAGCCGTTGACAGGCATGAAAACTGCTCCCCGTGGAAGGAGGAAGCTCGTGCGGACAAACGTGGCGTCATTGATTAAAGGTCTGCTCGTGGCGATTGCGATCGTGGCGGTTGTGGGATGCTCGGGACAGCCACTTTCGACACGTGAGAAGGGCACATTCATCGGCACCGGAGTCGGAGCCGCAACCGGTGCGATTGTAGGCGCCGCTGTGGGTAACCCGTTGGCAGGCGCGGCAATCGGCGGCGGCATCGGCGCGCTAGGCGGATACGTGGTCGGCAACGAGATGCAGAATCAGGAAAACGCCAACAAGCAAACTCAGACACAGATTCAATCGCAACAAAAGCAGATCGAAGGTCAGCAACAGCAGATTCAACAATTGAAGCAACAGCAGGAAACCGAATAGCTCGGCTGACGTATCAATTATTGGAAGATGGAGGTTCTCATTATGCGCAAAAGCATTGCACTAATCATGACTCTGGCGCTGGCGGGAACGCTCGTTCTTGCAGGATGCACAGGGCAGCCGATGTCCACGCGTGAGGAAGGCACTCTCGGCGGCGCGGCGCTGGGCGCAGGCGGCGGTGCGCTGATCGGGGCGGCCGTAGGCCACCCTTTGGCGGGTGCGGCGATCGGCGGTGTTCTGGGCGGTGGTACCGGCTACGTAGTCGGCAATTCGATGCAGAATCAGGAAAACGCCAACGCACAGACCCAGCAGCAGGTGCAGCAGCAACAGCAAGAAATCGAGAATCAACGTCAGCAGATTCAACAGCTCAAATCGCAGCAGGAAACCGAGTAATCGGACAGCGAGATCGGCTCAAAAGGGCGGTGCCGCGTTCGGCGCCGCTCTTTTTTTTCTCAGCCGGCCTGATTCACGCAGGCTTGCACAGCTTGCATGCTCTCAGCCCCGCGTGACTCGCGCACTTGGCATCCGCGAATATCAGCATCTTTGCCGGATCCGCGCGGCGCGCCGCCGAGCAGTCGGGCCGGCAGAAGATTCCGGTGCGTCGATGCCCCATCACGGCGAGTGCCGGCAATCTTAGATCGCGCCCGAGTTCGAATCCCTCCGCGCGCAGCAGCTTGACCTTGTTGTCCACGCCGCCGCCGTAATTGCCGATCGTTCCGTCGGAGCGAATCACGCGATGGCACGGCACGAAGATCGGGATCGGATTCGACGCCATCGAGTTGCCGATCGCGCGCTGGCTGTCGGGCTGTCCAACCGTCGCGGCCAGGCTGTGATAGGTGATCACCGCGCCGGGCGGGACTTTCCGAAGCGAGATGTACGCGCGGCGCTGGAAGTCGCTCTCGACCAGGCTCAAATCCACCGGATGCGCCGTCGCATTGAAGTCGCCCGCGAATACGCGATCGATTTCCGCGCCGATCCGGCGGGCACTCGGCTCATTCTCGATCAGATCGAACTTCTTGCGCAGGATCTCGAGCGTTCGCTCGCCGCCGCTTATGAAAAGAAAGTGAAGCGCCGCGAGGCCGCGGTCGCTCTCCGCGATCAGCAGACGCCCAATTGGCGACGAAATCACTCCGACCCGCACTTGCGGCCGGCGGATAATCTTCATCGCGCGCTCGATGCGCGGCCGCGTCTGCCGGATCAATGCGTCGAGCACCCGGTCCTCGATCGGCGCACTGTGCTTCGCTTGCGTCGCGATTGGATTGGTCTTCATCTTGATGACTCGTCTAATTGACTACTCTTCGAGCCTGAGTTTCTTCAGTTTTTTCACTGCCTGATAGACGCTTGCCCGCGCGCTTTCGGCCGAGCAATCCAGCACCGTGCCGATCTCCGCATATTCGAGCCCCGCGAACTTGCGCATCATCAATGCCTGGCCCTGCTTGCCGGGCAGCCGCGAGATGGCCCTCTTCAAATGAAGCGCGCCTTCGGGTCCGGCGCCGAGCTGATTGGACGCGCGATCGGCCGGCGATCCGCCGTCGGCGGTATCGCCCGCGATCACGCGCCCGCGGCGCATCCTGTCCCGCGCGCGATTGCGGCACAGGTTCGATGCGATTCGAAAAACCCACGGCCGCAGTCCGTCTTCCGATTGCAGCGTGGGGTAGGCGCGATAGGCGCGCAGCCACGTCTCCTGGAACAGGTCCATCGCATCCTCGCGGTCGCCGGTCGAGCGCATCAGGAAGCGCATGATCTCGCGTTCCATGCTTTTTACCGCCTCTTCGAACGGCGGCGGAATCCTTATTTCGCATGCCCTGCCCATCACGATATCTATAACCCCGCTCGAGCCGATTCGTGAATCGAGCCGGATCGCGCCGATGCCGCTGGTCCGCAGCCGGCGCGCTGCATTTGACGTGGGCCGCAATCCTGCGATCATCGTGATGGCGCGCAGCCTCGACTAGCGGGCGATCGCGCGGAGGTCTCTATGGATGCGACTGTCTGGATCGCACTGTGGGCGGTTTTGTTCCTGGCCAGTCATCTGATCATATCGTCGTCTGCCGTCCGGCCCTGGTTGATAAGCGCGGTCGGCGCGCAGCCCTATCGCGGCATCTATTCGCTAATCGCGTTCGCCACGCTGGGACCGTTGATCTACGAATTCGCGCGCCACAAGCACGCCGGCCCCTTGCTTTGGGCGCTGCGCGCGGTGCACCCGTTTCGAGAGCTTGCGTGGTTGCTGATGCTGACGGCGCTCATCTTGTTCGTCGGGGGCCTAATGAATCCGAATCCAGGCGCGATGGCCGCGTCGGGGGGCGTGAGCGAACCGCGCGGCCTGCTGAAGGTAACGCGGCATCCAAGTTTTGTTGCGTTCAGCCTGTTTGGAATCGCGCACATGCTGATGAACGGACGGGCCGGCGACGTGATTTTCTTCGGGATGTTTCCCGCGCTCGGAATCATCGGCGGGATGCATCAGGACCGGCGCAAGCTTCACGAACTTGGCGATCGCTATCGCAAGTTCGTCGCGAAGACCTCGTTCGTGCCGTTCGCAGCGTTAATCGGCGGGCGCGTTCGATGGGCCAGCGGTGACATGCCGTGGGCGGCGATTGGCGTGGGCGTATTGCTGTGGGTCGTGATCGTGATGTTGCATCCGATGATCTTCGGCGGCCATCCGCTTGGTTAGGCGGGTCGCGCCGGCGTGTTTGCCGGCGGCGGAAGCCTGAACAAGCGCGCGGCGTTCGCGATCACCTGTGTGCCGAGTGATGCGGCGTCAACGCGTCTAAGCTTCGCGAGCATTTCGAGCGTGCGAGTGACGTAGGCCGGCTCGTTGCGTACCCCGCGATACGGCTCTGGTGCGAGATAGGGTGCGTCCGTCTCCACCATCACGCGGTCATCGGGAACGATCGACGCGGCCTCGCGAACCGAGGCGGAATTCTTAAACGTGATGATCCCCGAGAACGAGATGCACAGTCCGAGCGCGAGGAACTCGCGCGCCGCGTTGGTGTCGCCGGTGAAGCAATGAATCACGCCGCCGCGCGGCGGAATCCCGGTCTCGCGCGCGATCTCGACGATCCGGCGCTCGGCGTCGCGGCAATGAATCACGATTGGCAGGTCGAGCTCAGTGGCGAGCGCAAGCTGCGCGCGCAACGCCGCTTCCTGCGCTTGCGGCGGTGAGTGCATGTAATGGAAGTCAAGTCCGCTCTCGCCGATCGCGACAACCTTTTTCGACGCGGCGAGCCCGCGCAACTGTGCGATTCGCTCCGGCGTGCAATCCCGGGCGTCGTGGGGATGCACGCCGACAACGGCGAAGACATTGCGGTGATGCTCAGCGATCTCGACGGTCAATCGATCGCTGTCGATCGGACCGATCGCGCCGACCGAGATGATCTGCGCCACGCCGGCGCCGGATGCGCGCGCGATCACGGCTTCGACGTCGTCGCGGAACTTTGCGTCGGCGAGATGGCAATGCGTATCGACAACCGTTGTCATCCGGAAATTCCATTTCGAATTCCAGGTTCGACTCGCACCGACATATTGCCGACGCCGCTAGTCACGAGCGTTCAGATCATTACTTCGCTGCCTTGCCGACGCCCTCGAGCTTGACGGCCTGACCGAAGCTCGGCTCGAGGTTATCTTGTATCTGCATCGTGCCGATGTACTTCATAGGGGCGGTCGGCGTGAAGGTCACCGAGACCTTGCAAGTTCCCGCCTTCACACCCTTGGATTTCGGGCCGAGGGAGTCATCGTTGCAGGCCTGACTGATGCTGAACGGGCTCGTCACGCCGGATTCCATCTCGATAAAAATCGGGAGCGGAGTTATGGTCTTCTTCTTTTTCTTCGTGACCTTGCCGGCATTGGTGATCTCGACCGACTTGATCTTGTCGTTACCAACCTTGACGTCGCCGAAGTTGAGGGCCTTGGGCGATACTTTAAGCTTGCCGGCGACCGGAGGCACGACCACCGTGAACACCTTCGAGTCGCTCGAGGGGTTATATTGCGAGGTTCCCGGGAAGTTGGCAGCAAGCGTCATGAGTCCGATCCCGGAGGGCGTGATCTCACAGGAGGCGTTGCCGCTGCTATCGGTTGTGGCGCCGCATCCTCCCCCGCCGAGCGTGAAGTTGACCGTCTGGCCCGCAAGTGCGGCTAGCGGTTTCGCCGATAGATCCGTCAGGTTCGCGGTCACGGTGACGGCTTGGTCCGGCGGCGAGCTGGTTGGGCTCCCGTTGAGAGTCAGGAGGGTCACATCGGTACCTGACCCCCAAGTGACCAGCGCCTGATTCGAGGTGATGGGGGAGCTTGACACTGTCGTGGACGCAATGACCGCGTCGGTGCCTTGACGCGCTCCGGTGTAAGTGAGGATGGCGTTGCCGTTGGAATCGGTATTCGCCAACTGGCTCTTTGGGTTCGCTCCGGTGATTTGAAATCTGACCGGCGTTCCGGCCGGCACGGTTGCGAAATGGACCGAGGCCGTAAGCGTGACCGGACTGCCCTGCGCCGCGTTGGAGCTGAACGTCGCGGGCGTCAGCGCGAGCGTGGGCGGACTCGGCGCGGTATAGTTGCACGCGCCGCTGGCGTCCGTGATTCTCCACACGGCGACGCCCTGCGCCAGGTAGATGCATCCGTCGGGACCGGTGATCATTCCGTTGCCCCAGCCGTTGGCGATGATCGGCGTGCTGACCGTGGGCGTGGGAGTCGTCAAATCGACAACGCTAATCGTGAGAGGCGTATTTGGAGTGGTGCTCGTGTTCGCGGGGAAGTTGGCAACCAGGAATTGCGCGTCGCCATTGGACTGCGTCCCGTAGGCGAGCAGCCCCTGGTAGAACTGTGGAAGGTTGGGCAATACGGTCACGACCGGTGGATTGGGCCCGCTGGTCCCGGTGACCATCACCACTTGGTCACTATCATAGATATACATGTCGCCGCTGGGCGCGAACGCGATAGTAGCATTGCCCGAATTCGGCAGGGTTGCGTACACCGTGGTCGTCGGCGAACCGGTGCCCGGCCCCGAGATTCGCCATAGTGCGGTATTGTCGCCCCCTCCTCCGCTGCACGAATCGTCGGTGAACAGGTCGCCGCTCAACGGATCGAGTGAAAGCGCTGCGGGGCAGGTAAGGCCGGATGCGACCGTCGCGATCACCGCGCCGGTGGAGGGATTGATCTGCCATACCGCGCCGTTGGTGTAGCTGCCGGCGGTCGCGTACAGGCTGGCGTACAGGTTGCCGCTATTGTCGAAGGCGAGTCCCGCCAGGCTCTCTCCGATCGTGGCAAGCAAGGTTCCGCTGTTGGCTACCCCGCCACCGGGCGGAATCTTGTACAAATTTCCAGTCGGTATGTCGGAGACATAAAGATTTCCGCTCGAATCGAACGCCATCCCATAAGCGCCTGGGCAGTAACTGAAGTTGATGCTGTCGTAGAAGAAGTCCTGCGCCTCGAATCCGGTCGCGTATGGTGTCGCGATAAATCCCGGCGCCGCCACCACGGTGTTGGAGCATCCAGCTTCCGGAGCGCTGCTGAAGGTGACCGTGCCAGTCTCTGGAAAAGGAAGATTGCCGTCGGTCACGTCCACCGCCGAGTAGGTAATCGTCTCGTTGTTCGAATCCACCGCGGTGAACTCGATCGTACCGCTGCCGTTGGTGACGGGCGGAATTGGTCCGCTAATCACCGAATTGCCGCCAGTCTGATTAATCTGGACGAGTTTTCCGGGCGATGGCCGGCCCAGCGAGTCCTCAAGCGTTACGGTGATATCCGCCGGAGTTATCCCGTCTGCCGTGACGGTGGTCGGGAACGCATTGAGTCCGGCCGAGGTGGAGGGCGGCGGGACGAACGACAGTGAAGGTTTTTGCGCCACGGTTACGCCATCGGTCGTATCCGTAGCAGTAAGTGTGAGATTTTCAGTGTTGAGATCGGTGATGGAAAAGACCGCGTTTCCGTCGTTATCCGTCACCGCGCTGGAAGGAGTAATCGTGGCGCTGCCTGCCGCCGCGGTAAGCGAAACGCTCTTGCCACTGATTGGAAACCCGTTGGTGTCCGTAAGGACCGTCTGCGCCAGCGCGGTGGTGGCGCCGTCGGCGGGGGCGGAGGCGTCCGCGTTGGCTCCTCCCGCGGCTACAACCGAGAGGCTCGGGCTGGGCGCGCCCGGCGTTAAGCCGGTAAGCGCCAGCCGCAACTGTGGAAAATCGGGCGATCCCAAGCCGACGTGCGCGAAGTCGGATCCCATCGATGCCGCGGAGTGGAACGCATTGGTACCGGCCAGCGGATACAATTGCGAGTTGGCGTTCCCGAGGTTGGAGCCCAGCATCGCGTTCAGGGTGGCCGCGTAAGCCGCCCATTCCGGCGCCGCCATACTGGTCCCGCCAAAGCGCCGCCCGCTCAGACAACCCCCTAAATCCGCTTGGCAAATCTGAAGGCCTTGCGCCGGGTCAGAATCGATCACCACATCCGGTACCGAGCGCATCGTGGAGCCGCTAAGTCCGCTCTGGTAAGACGGCGCAGCGAAGAATGTACTTACGCCGAAACCACTCTGTCCCGTGGGTGGCGTATGATCAGCGCCATTCCACCACGTCTCGCTTCCGTACGTCATGCCAGGGCCGGGCGCGGGACTGGTGCCGCCTACCGCGGTCGCATGGGGCGAATCGGCAGGCACTCCAATGGTGTTTGCGCTACCGTCAAGGCAGGTGGTGCCGGAATCGCCGCTGCCGTTAAAGACGCTGATCCCGGCCGCCGCGGCCGATTGCAGAACCGTATCGATGCTTTGCGCGTCGGCCAGTGACATCTGGTCTTCGCACTCGGACCACGAGTTACTGATTACCGTGTCGCCATCGTCGATCATGGCGCTGAACATCGTCCCAAAGGAGGTTCCATTGGGTGCGTCGTAAACGACGTAGCTGGTCGCGGGCGTTGACGCCAGCAGCATCACCGTATCGACGTCGAGCAGAACCTCTGACTCCCCTGGTCCCGGCGTCGCCACCCCGCCGTCCACCGGCACTATGCTTAGCTGTCCGAAGTTGCCGCCGCCATTGACTTCCAACCAGTCTTGTACGTCGCTGGGCGTGAACGTATCGAATTCCAGCAGGCCGATTTTCTGCGGGTTCTTGCCCAGATTCGTGTCCGGGGACGCTGCGGATGAATTTCTCGCGGCGGATGCGCCGCTCCGGCCCACAACGCCGGCGATACCGGCGGCGAAGAAGTCAGCGCACCCCTTGTTGCTTGACCAAATGGAAGAGTCGGCCATAGCCATGAGAGAACAAAGCCCATAAGCTTCGCCCGACCCGACCAGAAGACCGACGCATGCTATCTCGAAAAGCGGAGCCGATTCCGGGAGCACCGTAATGATGCCAAGTTCCACAGTACCAAACGCGGAGGGAGTGGTGGTCGGAGTGAACGGGAAACAGATCTCGCTGGTGACCTCCCAGTCCGGTGCGGACCCTGCAGGCAAGGCGGCCAGCCCGGAGTCCGGCGCCGATCGGGACGGGATCGCGAGATTTGACAAACCAGTAATCGATTGCACTCGCGACGCCAATTGCAGCGGCAA